>Ga0079226_10001367_pt1 | contig 18713 bp, 20 predicted proteins | sample Poulit2014_FD_76345 | JGI IMG/M metagenome (GOLD analysis project Ga0079226, IMG submission 76345) | Agricultural soil microbial communities from Georgia to study Nitrogen management - Poultry litter 2014 | ecosystem: Environmental > Terrestrial > Soil > Agricultural land | place: USA: Georgia... | reverse complement strand
GTTGAGTTCAAAGACCGTCATGTTGCGCCCGACATCCCCCAACCCGCCGAGTGGCACAATGCGGCAGGTGCCGCGATGAAGCTTGGGTGGGTAGGACAAAACGGGTGTTTCTTCGGTCATGGTCGGGTAATTCCTCCGATGAAGTGTCAAGTCGTTACGTGTGAGTGTGAATTAAAAGGTGATGCCGCCTGCTGCAAGATCCGCTTTGATAGTGGCGGCTTCCTCGTCGTTGACGGCGACCAGTGGCAACCGGACGCGTGCCGAGGGAATAACACCCTGCCAGTGCAGCACGGTTTTGGCTGCCACGGCACCTTGTACGTGGGTCATGATCGCACGCTGGATGGGATCAAGTTCAAAGTGTTTGGCACGCGCCGTAGCAAAATCACCGGCGTTGGCGGCGTCGACGAGTTCACGATAGGTGCGCGGAGCCACGTGGCCGGTGACGGACACCACGCCGACGGCGCCTGCGGCCATCAAGGGTAGGGTCAGACCGTCGTCGCCGGAATACACGAGCAGATCGGTATTGGCGAGCACAATCGTGGTGGATTGATAGTCGGCCTTGGCATCTTTCAGAGCCACAATATTGGGGTGTTGTGCCAGGGCAATGATGGTCTCAGGTTCGATGGGCATAACAGAACGACCCGGAATATCATAGAGCATAACGGGTAGGTCTGTGGATGATGCGATGTGTTCAAAGTGCGCTTTGATCCCGGCCTGGTTGGGCTTGTTGTAATACGGGGTGACCAGCAGCAGGCCATCGACTCCGGCGGCTGCGGCGCGTTGGGAAAGATGTGCTGAGTGTGCGGTATCGTTCATCCCAGTTCCGGCGATGACCTTGGCGCGTCCACCCACGGCTTCGACGACGGCTTCAAAGACCTTGATGTTTTCATCGTCTGTCAGGGTTGATGTTTCACCGGTTGTGCCGGTCACTACAAGACCGTCGGCGCCATGATCAACGAGATGAGTGGCCAAAGACTGCGCGGCGTCTATGTCGAGTTCGCCGTCGTCGGTGAATGGTGTCACCATAGCTGGGATCATAGTGCCAAAGAAGGGTTCGGTCATAGAAGCGTCACCAATCCGTGTCGTTGAGGGTGTCTGACTCATAGCTTCAAGCCTACCTGTGAGAAAGTAAGAAAACACCATAGGTCATACAAAGACACTGTGTGTGGTCCACTGCCTAGCAGAAAGTGCTGTACTGATGTCTCGACTGACGAAACCCGGTACGTCGCGAAAGACGACATCCGGTCGAATCACCGGCTTGGACACGGCCCGTGGGGTCGCCATCTTGGGGATGATCGCCACTCATATTTTTCCACTCATCTATCTTGACGCATCCGAGATGAACGCCTCCCCAACCTGGGCAGGCTGGGCTTTTACCGGGGTGTCGTCGGCACTGTTCGTCGTCCTGGCTGGGGTGGGGTTGAGTATTTTGACAGCTCACACCACATATGTCGGGGCTACCCGGCTGCAATTGACCGTTCGGGCGCTGGTATTGATGTTGATCGGGTTACTGTTGGGCCTGGTGGAGTCCTATGTTGCCATCATTTTGGTCCATTACGGCGTCATGTTCCTGTTGGCGATGTGGTTCATTACGTTATCGCGTAAGGCTTTGACGATCACCGCGGTGACGTGGTTAGTGGTCTCACCCCTCATCCACGGGGTATTTACCCGTTTCATGCAACTCCAAGCGGGTGGAACCGTAACCTATGCCGAACAATGGCGGCTCTGGACCTCGCCGACACCTGTTGATGTGGTTACCCAACCTTTTCTAACGTTATGGGACCTGTTATTCACCGGGTACTATCCGGTGATTTCATTCTTTGGTTACGTCTTAGTGGGTATGGCAATTGGTCGTTATGATCTGGCCAAAAAATTCACGGCATTATTGCTTTTCATTGTAGGCGCCGTCACCTATGTGGTGTGTCGGGGTGTCTCTGCCTGGTTGCTCACCGATGACGCTTACGTTGCTCAGATTGCTCACGCCACGGGGGTGGCTACCGATGAGGTCAGCGTGTATGCGGCAACCGGTTCCGTGATGGATACCTCGTTGCTGATGGGTGCCCCGGAGTGGTTCGGGCTAGCAGTCCCCCACTCTGGAGCCCCGTTGGATATGTATTCCACGGCCGGTGCAGCAGTAGCGGCCATCGGGTTTTTCGTGTTACTCTCGCGCAGCAGGATCATCTCCAAGATCCTATTTCCACTCACGGCAACCGGTACGATCGCGCTGACGGCCTATTCTTTGCACATTATCTTGCGCGGCCTGTGGCCTTCGAACTGGGCTGAGCCGCTGGCGGTGGGTGATCCGGCTTGGGCCGATGTGTGGGTGATGCTATTGGTCCACTGGGGTATTGTCATCGCCTTGGGCGTCGTCCTCAAGCTGTTCGGCGTGCGCGGACCGTTAGAAAGTTTGTTGCGCCGGGTATCGAATTCGGTTGGCCGGTCGTCGCCCTAGTCTTGCTGGTACATGGTGATTGCATCCCGGAGGGCGGCTCGAGCACGTTTGCGGTCACCGGCGGCATCGTAGGCTAAGCCCAGCCGGTACCAGCTGCGCCAGTTGTCCGGGTCTGCTTGCGTTTCAGCGCGATAGGTTTCAAACTCTTGGTCTGCGGCGGCACGGTCTATACGCCCTCGGGTGCGGGGTAGATTGTCTTCGGGCAGGAGTCCTTCGTCGTGGAGGATGCGCGCGAGTTTTTCGGTGTTCATACCAAAGCGCAGTTCACGCACCAGCGACCAGATTCCGAGGACCACGATGCCAACGACGCACCAGCCGATAACGTTGGCGATCCAATTATCGGCAAGGATGAAAGCCAGCGCCGACCATAGTGCCAGAACGACGAATAGCAGGGTCAGTGCGGTCAAGAGACCAACGGCAATTTTAGTTTTCACGAAAAGTTAGTCCAAATCTAAGTAAGCGTCGAGTCCATAGGCCAGACCGGGACGAGAGGCAACGGTGCGCAGGCCCAGTAGGACGCCGGGCATATACGATGCGCGGTCGAAGGCATCGTGGCGTAATACGAGTTGTTGTCCGGGTGTGCCCATGAGGACTTCTTGGTGGGCTTCCAGCCCGGCCAACCGGACAGCGTGGACGTTGATGCCATCAATCTGTGCCCCGCGCGCGTGATCGGGATCGTGTTGCGTTGCATCCGGGGACGGGCCGACGTCGGCGCGCTGGCGTGCTGCAGCGATCATCTCGGCGGTGCGCACGGCAGTACCCGATGGTGCATCGACTTTATTGGGGTGGTGCATTTCAATGATCTCCACCGAATCGAAATACGGTGCGGCTTGGGCCGCAAACCGGGTGGCCAACACAGAACCAATTGAAAAATTCGGTGCGATGAGCACGCCGATTTCTGGACGTTCAGCAAGCTGTGATTCAAGGACTGCGCGTTTTTCTTCAGTCCACCCAGAAGTGCCGATCACGGCGTGTAGGCCGTGGTTGACGGCGTACTGGGCAACCTGTGGTGAGACGTCGGGGACAGTCAGATCCAGGACGTGACTGGCGTTGGCGTCGGTGATTTCGGTGAGCTCGCTTTTCGACGACAGGGTGGCAACCAGTTCCATGTCGGTGGCAGCGTTGACGGCGTCGATCGCGTGCTTGCCCATTTTGCCGGTGGCTCCGACGATGGCAACGCGGAGAGGTTCCTGTGGTGTAACGGTTTGTGATGACATGGGTTCTACTTTAGTCTGCAGGGTCGCGTGGAATGAAAATGCCGGGTCGAACATGACGTTCGGCCCGGCATTCCTATGCATTATTAGCGCAGGTTAGTTGTCATCGCCTTCTTCGATGACGGGGACAAGCGACAGCTTGCCACGGTCGTCAACTTTGGCGATTTCAACCTGGATCTTCGAACCGACAGAGACGACGTCGTCGACTTCGTCAACGCGTTTACCGTCATTGAGTTTGCGCAGTTCGGAGATGTGCAACAGACCGTCTTTTCCAGGGGTCAGGGAGATGAATGCACCAAAGCTGGTGGTCTTGACCACGGTGCCGAGGTAGCGTTCGCCGGCTTCTGGTACCTGTGGGTTGGCGATGGCATTGATGGTGTCGCGTGCTTCTTCAGCAGCGGAACCTTCGGTTGCGCCAATTAGTACGGTACCGTCGTCTTCGATGCTGATGTCAGCGCCGGTGTCTTCCTGGATCTGGTTGATCATCTTGCCCTTAGGCCCAATGACTTCACCGATCTTATCGACTGGAATTTTGACCGACAGGATGCGTGGCGCAGTTGGGCTCATCTCGTCGGCTTCATCGATAACCGATTCCATGACCGACAGAATGTGCAGACGGGCTTCACGGGCCTGAGTCAGTGCGGCTGCCAGAACATCTGCGGGGATGCCGTCGAGTTTGGTGTCCAACTGGATGGCGGTGATGAAGTCCTTGGTACCGGCGACTTTGAAGTCCATGTCACCCATGGCGTCTTCAGCACCCAGGATGTCAGTGAGTGCGGCGTAGCGGGTTTCGCCGTCCACGGTGTCTGAGACCAGACCCATGGCGATACCGGCTACCGAGGCGCGCAGTGGCACACCGGCATTGTACAGCGACAGTGTTGAGGCACAGACCGAACCCATGGAGGTCGAACCGTTGGAGCCCAGCGCTTCGGAGACTTGTCGGATGGCGTATGGGAATTCTTCGCGCGACGGCAACACAGGTACCAGGGCGCGTTCTGCCAGTGCACCGTGACCGATTTCGCGGCGTTTTGGTGAGCCGACACGGCCGGTCTCCCCTACCGAGTATGGCGGGAAGTTGTAGTGGTGCATGTAGCGTTTGGAGGTTTCTGGGTGCAACGAGTCCAGCGGCTGTTCCATCTTGAGCATGTTGAGTGTGGTGACACCCATGATTTGGGTTTCGCCACGTTCAAAGATCGAGGAACCGTGAACGCGAGGCAGTACTTCGACCTCTGCGGTCAGTTGACGGATATCGGTCAGACCGCGACCGTCGATGCGGATCTGGTCGGTCAGGATGCGCTGGCGCACAATGTGCTTGGTGACAGCACCGTAGGCTTTGACGATTTCGTCGGCGCGTCCTTCAAACGGTTTGCCTTCGCCGGCGAGTGCTTCGATGACTTCTTGGTGGTAGGCATCCGAGGTCGATTCGCGTTCTTGTTTGTCACCGATGGAGAAGATCTCGGTCAAGCGCTCGCTGGCGTAGTCCTGTACGGCGTCGAATGCATCTTGTTGGTAGGCGATAAACAGCGGAACTTCGACTGGTTCTTTCGCAACCCGTGCAGCAAGGTCAGCCTGAGTTTCGCACAGCACCTTAATGAATGGTTTGGCGGCTTCTAGGCCGTCGGCAACGATTTGTTCGGTTGGAGCAGTGACGCCCTTATCGTGCACCAGGCCCCAGACGTCGTCGGTGGCTTCGGCTTCGACCATCATCACAGCAATATCGTCGTCGGCAATGCGACCTGCGATGACCATGTTGAAGACGGCGTTTTTTAGTTGTGAGTGCTTCGGGAATGCCACCCACTGGGTGTCTCCGTTGTCATCAGCAATCAGGGCAATGCGTACCGCACCGATGGGGCCGGTGAAGTCCAAGCCGGTCAGGGTCGTGGACATCGAGGCGGCATTCATGGCGACCACATCGTAGAGCTCATCTGGGGCAATCGACGTGACGGTCACAACAACCTGGACTTCATTACGGATGCCATCAGCAAAGGCCGGGCGCAGTGGGCGGTCAATTAGACGACAAGCCAGCACGGCCTCGGTGGATGGGCGACCTTCACGGCGGAAGAACGAGCCTGGGATCTTACCGGCTGCGTACTGACGTTCTTCAACGTCAACGGTCAGCGGGAAGAAGTCAAAACCTTCGCGCGGGCTTTTGCCCACGGTGGTGGTTGACAGCATGGAGGACTCTTCGTCGAGCATGACGAAGGCTGAGCCGGTGGCTTGTTTGGCCAACCGACCGGTTTCGAAGCGTACGATACGAGTACCGTAGGCGCCGTTGTCGATAACGGCTTCTGCAAATTGAATTTCTGGACCTTCCACAGGTCTCCTTTCGGATAATTTGCATCAAACCCACAAGGTCGGTCTTCGATCGAAGCCTCCGCAACTTTTGCTCCGGAGACCACTGTCGAGGACCGTATATCTCACGTGGGTCTCATGCGTTATTTGATGGTGTGCCATTACCGGCACGATTTATATTCTAGTTAAACTTCAAGGCGGCGTCCGGTTTTCCCCCGGAGCGCCGCCCCAAAAGACGTCTCACCTTATTTGCGCAGACCCAAACGCTCAATCAACGCACGGTAGCGTTCAATGTTTTCGGATTCGAGGTACTGCAGCATCCGACGACGACGACCGACCAAAGCCATCAGGCCACGGCGGGTGTGGTGGTCGTGTGGGTGACCTTTGAGGTGCTCAGTCAGGTTCGAGATACGCTTAGACAGCACAGCAACCTGTACTTCTGGCGAACCGGTGTCGCCTTCGTGGGTTGCGTATTCAGCGATAACCTGCTGTTTCACTTCACGGGAAATTGACATTAAAACTCCTTGAGAGTTGTACCGCGATCAAAGAAAACCGATGTGTCGGTCGGTGCCGCCACCGCGGACCGCAGCGAGCACCAACGATCAATGCTACCATCTTGTGAATCAAACACCCAACCGAGCAGGTTGAGTACGCCAAGCGGCTGTGACGTACGGTATTTTGACCATCGCATCTGGGGTGTACCCGAGATGATCAAGCAAATACCAATCTAAGTTTGTATGCATTCGCGCACGTTGTTTGTCGTTGGTCCGCAGATAGAATGCGCGAGTCATCATCAACTCGTGAACTTGTTCAACAGTCAGGTGCTGTTCCCAGTGCCACCACTTCCCCACTGGTGGTTCGAACGACTCGGTGACCTTTGGCGGCAGATCAATGGCATGCACGTCACCAGAGTGCATGATTTTACATAGCCGCAGCACCCAGTCACTGGTGGTATCGATCTGATGGTGTACCACGCCGAAGACGCCGTCGGGAGCCAAGAGCTCAGTCACTTTCTGGCAGCCGGCTTCGGTATCCACCCAATGCCAGGCCTGTGCACTCACCACCAGCTGGGCTCGGCCCTGCCACGGTGTGGTATCGAGATCTTCAACACGTGACACCACGATCGCGGCCTGTGGGTGGTTGTCTTGCAGCACCTGAAGCATATTTGCCGCCGGATCGACCGCCACCACATCCCACCCAGTGTCGATCAGTTGGGTGGTAAATAATCCAGTGCCGGCACCTAAATCCACGGCCAGCCCCGCTGGGGTCTGGGCTATGAAGTCGAGGATTTCGGTCTGGTAACCGGGACGCATGCGATGGTACCGGTCGGCCGATTCCGTGTTGAAAGCTAGGCGGTATCGTTGGCGCGTTTTATCATTGAGGATGACGGCGCCAGCGGGTCTGGTGAGCATTTATCGAGCGCTCCGGGGTTCCGGTGCATCGATTTCTGGGGCATTACCGCTTAGGATCGCCCGGGATTTGCACACGTCAGCTTCCATCTGGTCAATCAGGGCTTCGATACCTTCAAAGGCGAGCATGCCGCGCAGGCGAGCAACGAATTCTACGGTGCAATGTTGCCCGTATAGATTGAAGTCTTGGAGTTCTTCGTGCTCGGGTCGGTCAAAAATATGGGCTTCAACAGTGCGAACCACATCATTGAACGTCGGGTTGCTACCCACCGAGATAGCCGCAGGCAGTCGCTGACCGGAGCCATTGGTGAACCACCCTGCATAGACACCATCGGCTGGGATCATGCCCTGGGAGTCGTTGGCAAAGTTGGCGGTCGGGTAGCCCAGTTCACGGCCTCGGGCGTGACCGTGGACGATTTCGCCTTCTACGCTGTGGTAGCGCCCGAGAATGCGGCTGGCTTCTGCGACTCGTCCTTTCGTGAGTGTTTCTCGCACCCAGGTGGACGACCACCGTTCCGTTTCACCAATATCATCAACTTCAACGACCATAAAGTCATAGACTTTGCCCAACTTACGCAGCGTATTGATGTCTCCGCTATTGCCAGCACCGAAACGGGTGTCTGCTCCGACAACGACCATGCGTGCGTTGAGTGCATCGACGAGAATATTTTTGACGAATTCTTCGGCAGTTTGGGCCGCAAATTTTAACGTGTAGTGGATGACCAGGGTTGCATCCAGCTCGCAGGTTTCCAGCAACCTGATTTTCTGGGGTAGCGACACGATTGGCACAAGTGGTTCTTCGGGCAGGTGCACGAGTCTTGGGTGTGGGTCGAAGGTGACGGCGACCGACTTCAGGTCGTGTTGTTTTGCGGTATCGACAACAACTTTTAGAACCGCTTGGTGTCCGCGATGGACGCCGTCGAAGTTTCCTAGTGTGACCACCGAGGGTGCCGGTGGTATGCCGATTGCGGCGGTACCTGCCCAGTATTGCACGTGGAGTCTTCCTTTGTGTCGCGGTCGGTTGCTCTAGGATGTGATGTTAGCCCACTGGAGTCGGACGATGTTTATATAACCAGTACAGACCCACAATTGGCAGGATCAGTGGGATGAATCCATAGCCAATTCCGAAGGTTGACCAGACGGTGGATTCTGGGAACATGTTCGGGGCCAACATGGACCAGGCACCGATAACGATCACGCCGATCAGTTCGAACCAGACGGCCACAACGCCGATTCTCCAGGCGGTAGGCCCCGGAATAGCCAGTGCGAAGGTTGCAATGATGTAGACGGTTGCCGACAGCGCCGATAAGCTAAAGGCCACCGGGGCGTCGTCAAATTTTGTCAGGATTTGGAATCCTGATCGCCAGGCGGCAGCAAGTGCCAGAATGGCATAGAACATCACGATAATGCGTCCGACGCCTTTGGTTCTTCCGGGGGTTTTATCGGACTGTGTGGTGGGGCTGATGGTTTCAGCCATGCCAGATCACCTGCAATCTGTGAATCATAACCAAGATGGTCGGCCCGATAGCGGCCATGACCAAGTTAGACCAACGAGTTTTATCAGTTATCCCCCAAAAGAACGCGATTGGGGGCAAGATGAGTGCGGTGAAAATGTAGCCCCAAAATTCCCACGCCGGGCCATTGAGCGGTACCGGGGAGAGCAAAGCGTAAATGGCATACACGCCTAAATACATTTCCACTGCTGCCAACGACAGTATGGATGAATCTGCCGGGTGGTTACGGAAGATCGTTGCGATAATACAGATGATCGCAGATAGTATGCCGATGGTCGCTCCGGTATAAAACCAGCCGTCAAGAATCATGAGGGCTCTCCGGTGAGGTGTTCCAGTGTGGCGAAAACGATTTCGGGTTTCGCTTCGATGGTATCGTTTCGTTCCGCGTTGGTGATCAATGCGATGGCTTGTCCGTTTTGCAGTGTCGCGGCAAGCAGGTCGTTGCGTTCAGACGCGGCGATACGGCGCCCGTGGATGAGGTCTTGTGCTTCGTTCTGGCTGATAGTCCGGATTGGAAACAGCCGGCTTATCGCTGTGGAGAGATCGGTGTAGACGAAGTTGTCGGCGAGTTCGTCAATGGTCACGGCGTCTTCGATATGGTACGGTCCGACGGCGGTCCGGCGCAGCGCGGTGAGATATCCGCCGGTGTTCAGTGTTTCTCCAAGGTCGCGAGCTAGTGCTCGGATGTAGGTGCCGGCGGTACATTCGACTTCAACATCGATATCAATGGTCTTACCGTCGTTGGCTCGCCGGATGTCTTCGAGGTCGAAGCGGTGCACAGTGACTTCACGTGCTGGAATATCGACGGTTTCGCCGTCACGGACGCGCTGATAGGCACGTTTACCACCGATTTTGATTGCGGAGACAGCCGAGGGGACCTGTTGTATGGTCCCGATCAGGCCCGTGACGGCTGAGGTGATGTCGTTCGTGGTGACGGCGTTGGCGTATCGGGTTTGGATAATCTCACCGTCGGCGTCATCGGTTGTGGTGTTATGTCCCAGTCGAATGGTTGCTCGATATGTTTTCGTGGTATCGACAATATAGGTGAGCAATCGGGTGGCTTTGTTGAACCCGATGACCAGCATTCCGGTGGCCATCGGGTCCAGTGTGCCAGCATGACCCACTTTTCGGGTACCGGCAACTTTGCGGATGCGGGCCACCACGTCGTGGGAGGTCCAGCCCGCGGGTTTGTCTACCAGTATCAGCCCCGAGGCAGGTTGCGCCATGTGTTATTCCTTATACGGATCTTCGTCGCCAGCATACTTGGCATTTTCGCGTTGTGCGGCCAGTTCGGCATCGCGTGCTTTAGCCGCACGAAGCGCTTCTTCCAGTTGCGCAGCTTGTTCTGGGACCGTGTCACGGATCAGTTCCAGGGTCGGTACAAGCCTGATATTTAGACCGCGGCCCATTTCGCGACGTAGTAGTCCGCGGTTTTCTTCCATGGCCGTATGTGCGGCGGCTACGGTTTCGTCGTCCCCGTAGACGGTGTAGTACACGGTGGCTTGCTGAAGGTCGTTGGTGACGCGAACTTCGGTAATGGTGACATTATCGACCCGATCATCTTTGATCGTCTTTTGCAAAGCTTCGGCCAGGATAACTTTGATCCGTTGTGCCAGGCGTGCAGCACGGTTGTGATCTGCCATTGAAGAGCTCCTCAAACAGTTTGCACTGTGGCGCCCCGGTGTGGGGCGCCACAGTGGTGCAAGCTAAACGCGTGGTTTTTCTTGCATTTCGTAGTTTTCGATGATGTCGCCTTCGCGAATGTCGTTGAACTTTCCAAGTCCGATACCGCATTCGAATCCTTCGCGGACCTCGGTGACATCGTCGGTGAAGCGACGCAGCGAACCGACCGTGAGGGCTTCACTGACCACTTTGCCATCACGTACCAGACGTGCTGTGGCGTTTCGACGGATGAGACCGGATTCGACCATCGAACCGGCAATGGTACCGGCCTTGGAAGAGCGGAAGATTTCGCGGACTTCGGCACGGCCGATCACGACTTCTTCGTATTCCGGTTTCAGCATGCCTCGCAGGGCCTGTTCTACGTCGTCGATGACGTCGTAGATGACCGTGTAGAAACGCATGTCGACGCCTTCTTCGTCCGCAATCTCGGCAACACGTTCTGCGGGGCGTACGTTGAAACCGATGATGATCGCGTTGTCGACGGTGGCCAGGTTGACGTCGTTTTGGGTGATCGCACCAACACCGCGGTGGATAACACGCAGTTGGACTTCGTCTTTACCGCCAACATCGATCTGCATGAGCGAATCTTCAAGTGCTTCCACCGGACCGGATGCGTCACCTTTGATGATGAGATTGAGCGTATCCAGTTTGCCTTCGGCAACAGCCTGGTCAAATTCTTCCAGCGTGATGCGCTTGCGTCGACGTGCCAGGGTGGCGTTACGCTTTGCGGTCTCACGACGTTCAGCAATTTGACGTGCAGTACGTTCGTCTTCGGTGACCAGGAAGACATCGCCTGCCCGTGGCACGGATGACAGGCCAAGGACCTGTACCGGACGGGATGGTAGGGCTTTATCCACTGGTTCGCCGTATTCGTCGAACATGGCACGGACGCGACCGTGAGCATCGCCCACGACCATGTTGTCGCCAACGCGTAGGGTACCGGTCTGAACCAGCACGGTGGCAACGGGGCCGCGGCCTCGATCAAGATTGGCTTCAATCGCAACGCCCCGGGCGTCACGTTCTGGGTTGGCGGTCAGCTCCAGTGCTGCATCAGCGGTTAACAAGATAGATTCCAGCAGATCGTCAATGTTGAGCTTCTGTAATGCCGAGATTTCCACGAACATGGTGTCGCCACCGTATTCTTCTGGAACAACACCGTATTCGGAGAGTTCACCACGGATACGATCCGGGTTCGCGCCTTCCTTGTCGATCTTGTTAATAGCAACCACGATCGGCACGTCAGCCGCTTTGGCGTGGTTGAGCGCTTCAATGGTCTGGGGCATGACTCCGTCATCTGCGGCTACAACGAGCACGGCGATGTCGGTGACTTTGGCCCCACGGGCACGCATTGCGGTAAATGCTTCGTGGCCCGGGGTGTCAATGAAGGTCAGCGTGCGTTGTTTGCCCTCGTGTGGGACTTCGACCTGGTATGCACCAATGTGCTGGGTAATGCCGCCGGCTTCCGACTCGCGAACCCGTGCCGAACGGATTGCGTCCAGCGTACGAGTTTTACCATGGTCAACGTGACCCATAACGGTCACGACTGCTGGGAGTGCATCTTGGTCTTCTGCGGCTTCTTCCTCATCGAGATCGATGTCGAAGGCATAGAAAATTTCACGTTAATCTTTTTCTGGTGAATCAATCTCGTCTTAGTAGCCGATTGCGTCGCCCAGCACCTCATAGGTGTCTTCGTCGAGAGTCTGGTTGGCTGTTGACAGTTCTCCCTTGTGGAACAGCACTGTTACCAGTGCTGCCGGATCTGCCTTGATGCGCTCAGCTAGATCAGCGATCGAAGATCCACGACGCAGGCGGATGACAGTGTCGCCGTCACCCTTTGGTACCTTGACGCCACCGATCACTGGTGCTTGTTGCTGTTGCTCTTCACGGCGTGCGCGCTTCTTCGAACGACGGCGACCAGTTTGTGGACCACGACCGAAGGCACCCTGTGCAGAACCGCGACCTGGGCCACGGCGTGGGCCGCCACCTGGTCCGCCTCCGCCACCTCGACGTGGACCAGCTCCACGGCCGGCATCTGCCGGGGTGGGTGGAGTGATCTGGCCTGGCATCATTGCCGGCGATGGACGTGGACCCGATGGGCGTGACTGTTGTGGAGCCGGTTTGCCTGCTGGTTTGGCTCCTGGTTTCGGTGCACCCTTGCTTCGCGGTCCAGGTTTTGGTCCGCCACGACCAGGGGCTGGACGTGGTCCTCCCCCGCGCTGTTCTTGACGCATACCCTGTTGCGGAGCAAATGGGTTGTTGCCCGGTCGTGGAGCGCCACCGCGTGGGCCAGGACGTGGCGCAGCAGTATCTTCTTTGGACTGGAATGGATTATTACCAGGGCGTGGAGCAGGCGGTTTTGGTCCAGGTTTCGGAGCTGGCTTACTTGCGCCTGGCTTTGGTGCAGGTTTTGCCGCCGGGGTTGAGGTCGCTGGCTTTGCAGCAGGCTTTGGTGCAGGCTTTGGCGCTGCAGCCGGTTTTGGTTTTGGTGCTGGTTTGACAGCTGGCTTAGCTTTTGGCGCAGGCTCAGGTTTTGCAGCCGGTTCTGGCTGTTCAGCTTTTGGCTCAGTTTTTTCAGCCACTGGTGCAGCTGGTTTCTTCGCCTGCGGTTTCGGAGCAGGCTTCTTAGCAGCTGGTTTTGGTTTTTCTGCCGGTGCGGCCTCAGCAAATTCAGATTTAAGACGCTTGACTACCGGTGGTTCAATTGTTGAAGACGCTGAAGATACAAACTCGCCCATTTCTTCGAGTTTATTCAGCGCTTCACGGGATGTAATCCCAAGTTGCTTGGCAACTTCGTGGACGCGCAGTTTCGCCACGATTCTCCTGTTCTGGCTGAATCGTGGTCTGCACTGAGATTAGTACACTACCGCGATTCTGGCCGGTCGAATTATATGCTCTGTTGTCATACGCAAGACTTGGCGAGAGTGCTTCGTCGTGCGTTGTGAGCTGACTTTGATATTCATCGTTGGGCACTCATCGTGTGCTCACCGGGTATCCATCAGATCTCTGACCCGCTTTCATCATTATTCGGTGTGTTGGTATTTCCCCTCGGCCACTGTTCGAGTGATTGCGCGAGCCTCTCGGTGTCGACTTGACGGCGAAAAGCTCGGGCAAATGCTCGTTTTTGCAACGCAATGGAGAAACACTTCGGGTCGGGGTGCAACCAAGCGCCCCGTCCCGGAAGTACACGGCGCTCATCAAGAACCAGAGATCGGGTATCACTGGTGGTGTCGAGCGCGACGCGTACCAAGTTTTTGGTGTTTGCTCGTGTGCGACATCCAATGCATAAGCGCATCGGTTCATGGCTGGCCATGAGCCTCCATATCTGTCACACTATCGTCAACCTTTAATAGTCTAACGCAATTCTGCGCCTTGACGCCAAAGGAACTAGTCTTCGGTCGTTGACTGGCCTGCAATCTGTTGTTCATAGACTGTTTCACCCATGATGTCGATGCGCCAACCGGTCAATTTAGCCGCAAGTCGAGCGTTCTGTCCTTCTTTGCCGATTGCCAGGGACAACTGATAATCCGGTACAACCACCGAGGCCGAACGGGTGGCTTCGTCAACACCAAAGACCTTGGTAACCTTCGAGGGCGACAGGGCTGCCGCAATGAACTTCGCTGGATCATCGGAGAAATCAACGATGTCAATTTTTTCATCGTTGAGCTCTGTCATCACCGCACGAACGCGGGCGCCCATCTCCCCAATGCAGGCTCCTTTGGCATTGATACCGGGTTCATTGGCTTTCACCGCGATCTTGGTCCGGTGACCGGCTTCACGTGCGATAGCGGAAATTTCCACTGTGCCATTAGCAATTTCAGGGACTTCAAATTCAAAGAGTTTGCGAACCAAACCAGGGTGGGAACGTGACAAGGTAATTGATGGGCCCTTAGTACCGCGTCCGACCGAGACCACGTAGGACCGAAGCCGTGTCCCGTGGGAGTAGTCTTCACCAGGGACTTGTTCCGCCGGTGGAAGAACGCCTTCGACACTGCCCAGATCGACCTGAATCATGTGGGGGTTCGACCCCTGTTGGATGACCCCAGAAATGATCTGGTCTTGTTTATCACGGAACTCGCCGAGAACTTGGTTATCTTCGGCATCGCGCAGGCGCTGAACAATCACCTGGCGAGCAGTTGAGGCAGCAATGCGATCAAAGCCGGACGGCGTATCGTCGAATTCTCCGATGGGTTCGTCATCGTCTCCGTATTCGACGGCCCAGATGGTCACTTTTCCAGATTTCTTATCGATCTCTGCACGGGCCTTAGCGATAGCGCCGGGAGATCTGTGGTAGGCCAATAATAACGCTTGCTCGATGGTTTCAATGAGCTGATCCAGTGGGATCTCATGCTCGGTTTCAAGCGTGCGAAGCAAAGAAATATCGATATCCACCAGGTTCCTCCAGGGTTTGATTCAATTGTGATTCGATTGTGAGGTGCAATTTTGGCTGATGTTTGCTCAGCGTATCTCAGCTACTTTAGCTGAACTTGTACGACCGCGTTGGTGAGTTGTTCGAAACCATAGTGTGCGGGTGCCGCATATTTGGCTGGCATACCTTTCTTAGCGCCCGGTGTGATGACGACCAGTTCAACGCCGTGTGCATCCACACTGTGAATTTTTGCTTGAGTAGGTTCGTCATCGTCGATGCTGACACTTACGATTCGTCCGAGATTCTTTTCCCAGTGGTGCCTACGAACCAGTGGGCGGTCTGTGCCCGGGGTCGAAACTTCTAAGGTGTAAGATTCAGCGCCAAGTCCGGGTATCGAGTCACCTTGGGCATCGAGTGCGCCAGAAACCTCTTGTGTGATGGTCGCGATGGTGTCTAAGCTCACGCCGTTTTCTTCATCGATCCGATCGATCACAACCGACAGGACTCGATCCCCCGGGGAGCCACCAATAACAACCTCTTCACACCACAGTCCTTGTCCTTCCACGACGGCGGAGATAATACCCTGGAGTTCGGAACGTTCTATCGGATCCATCTCCGAGACGGCCGGAGTAGAATCTTGGAATTTCTTTGCAAAACTTCGACGGTTTACCATAATGCTGGGATGTGCTCCTAGAAGTAGCGGTACACCATTTGTAGCAATCTTGGGAATGCTTTGGTGCAGTTGAACAGAACTATGACACAATACCAAGTTGTGATGTCTCAAGAAATGACCGGTTCAACCACTCAACCAAAACCAAGTCTTTGGGGTGCTGTCGTTCTGGTGTTCGCGATTGCCGCGCTGATCGGATTAGGCATCTGGGTAGGAGCTGGTTTCCTCAAAACTTCTGACAGTGTCACTCAACAGTCCAGTGAGCTGACTCCTGTTCAGCACACACAGGAATTGACGCGTATGATGCGCATTTCTGCAGCATCGAATATAACGCTGCCGAATATTGATTCTATTCCCGACGCAACCCAAGGTGCAGAGACATTTTCATGTGGTTCGCGCTTCGCCAATGCCGTCGATGACGCAGTGATACAACTCTACGGTGTTGATTATCTATCTACGATCGGTGGCGCTCGACTCGTCGACACGCAAACCTGGCGCGCTGTACAGGCCCAGGCCCATGACAGCGCCCAAGCATTGCAGCGGCTGTTTCCAGACAACTGCATTCCACAGATTCCGGTGACCTTTGAAATTGACGAGGAATTACGCTTTGCTGAAGCCATTGGGACTCGACACATGTTGAAAATCTCCGATGAACTCATCGAAGAATGGTCACAGTTGTATCTGCTGGCAGAAACACCTCAGCAGCGTGATATTGCGTTAGCCGGTCTGTGGCAGATGATTCAGTGGGAGTCCAGCTGGCATCCCGGTGGATCGCCTTTTGCGTTCGAGTTCTAACCTTGATGCGCTCTATTTAAGTGCTGACGGGTTCTACATCCAGCACAGCCAGCCACCTGGACTGGTGACTGCCTGCACTGGCGGTCTGGACTGACCCTGAACTTATTGCTGGTACTTCCGCACCAGACTAACCACATGTTCAAATGCATCGTCGACGGGAATATCTTCGCGAGTATCTGCCAGACGATCTTTGAGCTCGAGAGTGCCCTTGGCCAGTCCTCTACCAACGATCAGGTGCAGTGGGACACCGATCAGCTCAGCATCGGCGAATTTCTCTCCGGCGTGAGCTTTGCGACGATCGTCGTAAAGCACTTCGATGCCAGCAGCTTCCAACTTATTGGCGAAGTCTTCGGCGGTGGTGAAGATGTCGTCATCTTTACCGGTGGCAACGATATGCACATGTGCCGGCGCCACATTGATCGGCCAGATCAAGCCTTTGTCATCGTGGTGGGCCTCAGCTAGGGCGGCGACGGCCCGGGAGACTCCGATGCCGTAAGAACCCATGGTCACCACGACCTGTTTGCCGTTTTCATCAAGGACTTTCAGATCCAGCGCTTCGGCATATTTTCGTCCCAGCTGGAAGATATGGCCCATTTCCATGCCGCGTCGGGCGACCAGTGGGCCGGAACCATCTGGTGCGGGGTCGCCGTCACGTACCACGGTGGCTTCTAAAACACCGTCCCACGTGAAATCGCGTTCAGCTACAAGGCCAAAGACATGTTTTTGGCTTTCGTTTGCACCGGTGACCCATACAGAACCTGCCACTATGCGAGGATCGACGAAGAATGGGATACCAGTTTCAGACTCTGTTCCAAGCATCTGAAGAGCCTGTCCATCCCGCATTAGGGTCGGGCCGATGTAGCCGGGCACCAATTTCGTGTGCTTGGCAATATCTTCATCCGTGGCCGGTTCAATGGAAGGTTCGCCGGTGACGTCGAGCGCCTGGGCGATGGATGCTTCAAGGCGTTTCACATCGACGTCGCGATCGCCGGGCACAGCAACAACAAAAACCTGGCGTTGATCACCATCGAGCACGGCGGTCAACACGACACATTTCAATGTGTCTGCAGCTTGCCACGCGCCGTTGTCTTTTGGTGCAAGTTGGTTGGCAACGTCAACGAGTGCCGCAATGGTTGTCGACACGGGAGTGTCTTTGACTTCTGGCGCCGGGGCATCAGTGTAGTCAATGGGATCAGGTACAACGGTCGAGACCGCTTCGACGTTGGCTCGGTAGCCACCGGGTGATTCGACGAAGGTGTCTTCGCCGGCATCGGATGGGTGCAGGAACTCTTCGGAGCGTGACCCACCCATGGCGCCTGCCATGGCGTCCACTGCAACGACCTCGAGGCCGAGGCGTTGGAAGATCTTGATATAGGCGGCGCGGTGTTTATCGTAGGCCTCATTGAGTCCTTCGTCATCGACCGTGAATGAGTAGGAGTCCTTCATAATGAACTCGCGCACGCGCAACAGTCCGGCCCGTGGTCGAGCTTCGTCGCGATATTTCGTCTGGATTTGGTAGAGATATACCGGGAGGTCTTTATAGGACGAGTAGTGGTCCTTGACGAGTAAGGTAAACATTTCCTCATGGGTCGGTGCCAAGAGGAACTCTGCGCCTGACCTGTCGTGTAGACGGAAGATTCCATCGCCGTAGTCTTCCCAGCGGCCGGTAGCCTCATATGGTTCTTTGGGTAATAGTGCAGGGAAGTGCACTTCCTGACCGCCGATGGCGTTCATTTCTTCACGAACGATATTTTCGACCTTATTTATGACTCGCAGGCCCAGGGGGAGCCAAGTGTAACCACCTGGCGCAGCACGTCGGATATATCCGGCGCGAACAAGCAGTTTATGGCTGGCAACTTCGGCATCTGCCGGGTCGTCACGCAGTGTGCGAAGGAATAAGGTGGACATGCGCAAGGGCACTTCAAGGGCTCCATTCGTCAAGGAAACAGGTGGTTGTCTGGCAAGTATTCTACCGCAGCATTTCGTCAAGCTGATCGACCTGCGTCAGGCTCAGTGCCAGATCTGCCGGAGGTGTTGAAACGGCTGTGAGCACCCAGTATTCGCTACGTGCCACGACAACAGATGCCGCGGGCTCATTCGAAGATTCGATTTGGATCTCGAAAGCTTCGTCAGTGTGATGCGTCAGCGGAGCGATCTCATAGTTGGCAGCCTGGCACTGTTCAAGCACCGCTGTGAGATTGCTGGTAAAGGCGGCGGCATCATCCGCCGTGGTAAAACCGAATGCGGCCAATCCTTGCATGGCTTCTGGGTTGTCATCTTGTGTATCGGCCTGACCAAATGCTGCGACCTGCGGTGCT
>Ga0079226_10001366_pt1 | contig 18716 bp, 20 predicted proteins | sample Poulit2014_FD_76345 | JGI IMG/M metagenome (GOLD analysis project Ga0079226, IMG submission 76345) | Agricultural soil microbial communities from Georgia to study Nitrogen management - Poultry litter 2014 | ecosystem: Environmental > Terrestrial > Soil > Agricultural land | place: USA: Georgia... | reverse complement strand
AGTATTGCGGCGTATAAATCACCAGATCTAGTACGAAGATTAAAAGAAGTGGGATTTGATGTGCGCGTTGTCATGACCGATGGTGGGCGGAGTTTTGTCACACCTTTAACGTTACAAGCTGTATCAGGATATCCTGTGGTATATGATCTATTAGATCCTGCGCATGAAGCGGGAATGGGACATATTGAGTTGGCTCGTTGGGCGGACTTAATCTTAATTGCCCCAACAAGTGCGAATACCATTGCAAAACTTGCCGGCGGTTTTGCCGATGATCTCCTATCGGCCATCTGTTTAGCTACGGAAAAACCGATCATGCTCGCGCCGGGAATGAATCGTTTAATGTGGGGAAATAGTGCGGTTCAAGAGAATGTTGCAAAATTGAAATCTCGTGGAATCCGTATTTTAGCACCAGAAAGCGGTTCTCAAGCGTGCGGTGAAGTGGGACAAGGGCGCATGCCGGAGCCGATGCAGATTCGTGATGCAGTAACTGCTTTTTTTCAAACAGAAATTCAAAATACCAGCACTACTATCAATCAGCCATTTGCTGGTAAAAATATCGTGATTACCGCAGGACCGACGGTTGAAGAGATTGATCCCGTTCGTTATATCAGTAATTACTCAAGTGGAAAAATGGGCTACGCTTTGGCGATGACTGCGGAAAAAATGGGGGCAAACGTTACGTTAATTTCCGGGCCTGTCGCGCTAGATGCGCCAGAGAATATTGCATTAGTGCCAGTCAAAAGTGCAGCAGATATGATGGAATCTACGTGGAATGCCACAAGAGATGCAGATATCTTTATTGCCGCAGCGGCTGTTGCGGATTATTCAGTAGTCGATCGTTCTGATGAAAAATTGAAAAAAACAGATGATTCAGATCTTTTAACGCTGACTTTTAAGAAAAATCCAGATGTTTTAGCAACGATTGCAAAGGGGGGAAATCGTCCGGCAATCTGTATTGGCTTTGCGGCAGAAACGCATAATATTGAGGCGAATGCTCAATCAAAATTGCAGCGAAAAAATGTCGATATGATCTGCTTGAATGATGTCTCAAATGGCAAAGTCTTTGGTGAATCTGATAATGAGATGTTGCTCTTTACGAAAGATGGTCATACTTATCCCATTGCGAGAGCGGATAAGCAGATTGTGGCGGAGAAGATTTTGGAAGTTGTAATGACATTAATGCCGCAATCCCAAGGTTCTATATAGCTAATGACGAAAGGTGAATCATGATAACCTCTGTAACAGAAGGATTATGGCTGCTGATTTTCTCTAGTGTGACATCATCAACGATTTTGCCAGGAAGTTCCGAATTAGTCTTAGCGGCATTTATTCATAAACATCCTGATTACGCCATTTCAGCATGGTTGATAGCCACAATTTTTAATACGATTGGAAGTTTAATAATGTTAACGGTTGGCCGAATTATTCCCAATCGCCGGAAAATCAAGCCAAAGACAGAAGCTTTTATTCATAAATATGGCGCATGGGCGCTGCTATTATCAGGGTTGCCTTTTATTGGTGATGTGTTGCCGATTGCCGCAGGATGGTTTCGTCTGAATATTTGGAAATCGGCACTAGCCATTTTAATTGGAAAAGGGGTGCGCTATCTCTTTATTGTCTTTTTCTTAGAGGTTGCACAAAAGATCATTTAAAGAGGGGTTTCATGTGCTGACATTTTTTTGGATTTTATTGCCAATATTTTCTATTTTTATTGTGGGATTTATAGCGCAGAAAGTATTACATTTTGATATTCCCAATCTCTCAAAGATGTCTCTTTATGTGCTTTCACCATTTTTAGCCTTTAAGACATTCTACTCGTATCCTATTTCGTTAAATTATCTCTATTATGTGGGATATGTTTTCGCGCTTTGCTTACTGTTAGTATTGTTAATATCGCTGATTTCCCGATTGTTAAGGTTCGATGAGAAAACGCGTTGCGGTATGATTCTAGGCTCCTGCTTCATGAATAACGGGAATTATGGAACACCTGTTATTCTCGCTTTCTTTGGATCAATCGGCTTTGATATTGCGATCATTATGTTAGTGTTGCAGCAAGTGGTGATGAATACGATCGGAACTTACTATGCGGCAAAAGGCTCTTCGAAAGAGATTGTCGGCAGCTCTGTGAAATTCGCTTTAGCAAGAGTTGTGAGAATGCCGACGGTTCACGGTGCGCTATTAGGCATTTTGTTGCAATTGCTCCATGTGCCATTGAGTGAATCACTTTACAACTCGATTTCAATGGTGGGCGATGCATCGATTGTAGTGATTATGATTATTTTAGGAATGCAGCTCGCAAATATTCGTTTAACCAATATTGAATATGGCAAACTCTCGATTAATCTGGTGATGAAGATGGTGATTTCGCCACTGATTGCCTTTGTTCTAGTGCAATGGATGCCGATTGATCTTGTGTATAAACAGATTCTTATTGTGCTTGCCGCAATGCCGGCAGCGGCGAATACAACGCTACTAGCGGTTCATTTTGAGACAAAGCCTGAGCTTGTTTCGAGCGCAACATTTATGAGTACGATTGTTAGTTTAGTGACTTTACCGATGGTTTTGTTATTATTAGGTATTCATCTACCAAATTAGTTTGATTGAAAAAAACAGAAGATTGAGTTGGTTATAACCATTTCGGCTGAAGAATCGCTATTACAATCGCTAGTATGAGAGTGAGTTAAGCATGCCAAACATTCTTTCTATCGAAGTGCTAGTTGTAAAAAGAGTCGTTATCATTGCTGGTGCGAGATTGGGATAAGTATGCAGCCATTCTCTTCCGTGATGCACCAATTTTAAAAGCATTGTTAACATCTAATAAGTAAGTTCATTTAAAAGAGTCGTTATCATTGCTGGCGCGAGATTGGGATAAGTATGCAGCCATTCTCTCCAGCGATGCATCAGCTTTTAAAAGATTTTTATTTTCTAATAAGTTAGGTAATAACATAGAGAGAATAAACATAAAAAAGATAAAAATATAATAAAGTTGTTTTAAAAAACTGAAGTGGAGTCTGTGAATGAGAAGGAATCATTTACGAGTATCAAAGGAGCAGGAATGTTAACAGATCGACAAGCATTATGGATGGCACATATTGCGGCGGTGCTTTTTGGCTTAACTGGCATTTTTGGCGCGCTGATTAATAGTAGTGCTGAGATGATTACCTTTGGGTGTGCACTTTTTGCGGTTGCCGGCTTATTCTTGATTCTACTGTGGCAAAAGAAATCGATTATTTAAGGTATCACGCGCTTTAAAGGTTGGATGTTGCTGCTTTCTGGTAGTTTATTAGCCATTCATTGGGTCACTTTTTTATTGCCGTAAAAGTCGGTGGTGTTGCGGTGGCAACATTAGGTTTTGCCAGTTTTCCGGCATTTATTACCATCAACGATTGGATTGTTTTTAAAGATCGTATTACACAACGGGAATGGGTTTTACTGCTCTTAGTATCTGTTGGTTTGATATTGGTTACGCCGCAATTTAGCTTTGGTGATAGTGGAACGATAGGATTGCTCTGGGGGATTCTATCGGGATTTTCTTTTGGTTTATTGGCAGTTGTGAATAAACGTGGCGTTCAAGGCATTGATGCAATGCAAGTGCATTTTGGCAAAATGGTGTGGTGATGTTGCTACTATTTCCCTTTGTTTTGAGTTCAGGATGGGGGTTGTCATCGATTGATTGGTTCTATTTAGCATTGCTCAGAATCTTCTGTACCGGATTATCCCATTACCTCTTTGTAAAAAGTTTAGAATCATTAAATGCCAGAATCGCTGGCACGATTATCGCCTTAGAACCAGTTTATGCCATTGGTTTCGCGTGGTGGTTATTTGGTAGCACACCTACGATTCGAATGATTTTCCGGCGCAGCGTTGATCCTTTTTGCGATCGCTTTTTCATCGAGTAAAAAGAAAGTCGCTACAGAAACATCGTATTAGAAATAATATTAGAAAAGGAACATTGAATGCCACATTCTACAGTAATTGCACCATATCCATTTTATTACACATTAACGGGACGTTTCGGGCGTTTAAATTATTTGAATGCTTTATGGCAAATCCAACTCTTATCGCTTATTTTTCTGATTTGTGGATTCTTAATCACTTCGGCAATGTCAGCTTCTAAGTGGGAAGCATTTGTTTTTTTATTAGGATTGATGCTCCCCTTTTTATTACTCTTGATTCGAGCTGCAATTTTACGATTACATGATTTGAATCTTTCAGGTTTATGGAGTTTAGGATTGTTGCTTATTTTTGTCCCAGCAGGGATATTGATAGTTAGCATGATACATCTGCTCTTAACCATATTGCCGGGATCTGTGGTGGAAAATCATTATGGAAAGCCATCTCGTCAAGGAAGTATCATCGGAGTGATACTGGCATTCTTAACCTTTTTAGGGGCATTTTATGTGTTTGGAATGCTATTTGGGATGGCATATTTATCTCCTAATATATCTTTCTAATATGGCGTTATGAGAAAAATATTACTTTACTCAGATTCTAACTTTGTTTTAAAAAATTTATAAAGTGCGTTAAATCGTGGTTTCTTCATAAAATTTCTTTAGAAGCATCGTATTTTGAGGAGAATTTTATATAATACGTTAAGTGTTTGTAACCCATGCTTTTAAGGAGCAATTGATGGAAAAGATCATCGTATTAGATTATGGTAGCCAATATAACCAATTAATCACGAGAAGAATTCGTGAAATCGGTGTTTTTTCGGAGCTTATCTCTCATAAAATCTCGGCGGCTGAATTAAAAGCGATGGAACCTTCAGGTATCATTCTTTCTGGTGGACCTAATAGTGTTTATGCCGAGAATGCCTTTTCAATTGATCCTGAGATCTTTAACTTAGGAATTCCCGTATTAGGAATCTGCTACGGTATGCAGTTGATGACGCACATCTTCGGCGGAAAAGTTGAGAAAGCGGCGAATCGTGAATATGGTTTAGCATTTTTAAATGTCGATTTAGATGCCACCACGATGTTTAAGGGGTTGCCGGCAACGCAATCTGTTTGGATGAGCCATGGTGATCTTGTGACTGCTGTGCCGCAAGGATTTGAAGTAACGGCAAATAGTAGCGATTGTCCGATTGCGGCAATGGAATGTGCGGAAAAGAATTTCTATGGCGTTCAGTTCCATCCGGAAGTGAAGCACTCGGAATATGGTTTAGATCTATTGAAGAACTTTGCCTATGATATCTGCGGCTGTTCTGATTGCTGGCATATGGATGCTTTTATCGACCAAGAGATTCAAAAAGTACGTGATTTAGTGGGTGATAAAAAGGTGCTTTTGGCACTTTCTGGCGGCGTTGATTCTAGTGTTGTCGGCGTATTACTACAGAGAGCGATTGGGGATCAATTAACCTGTATCTTTGTCGATCATGGTCTACTTCGTAAAGGCGAAGGCGATCAAGTGATGGAGAGCTTAGCTGGGAAGTTTGGGCTCAATATTATTCGTGTAAATGCGAAAGATCGATTCCTCGAGAAGCTCAAAGGCGTGAGTGATCCTGAGCAAAAACGTAAAATTATTGGGAATGAATTTATCTATCTGTTTGATGATGAAGCGCAGAAGTTGCAAGATATTGATTTCTTAGCACAAGGAACACTCTACACAGATATTATTGAAAGTGGCACAGATACGGCGGAAACGATTAAATCACATCATAATGTCGGAGGATTGCCGGAAGATATGCAGTTCCAATTGATCGAACCGCTCAATACGCTCTTTAAAGATGAAGTGCGTGCGCTTGGTATTGAGCTAGGGATGCCGCATGATTTAGTATGGCGTCAGCCATTCCCCGGTCCTGGATTAGGAATCCGAGTCTTAGGCGATATTACTGAAGAAAAATTAGAGATTGTTCGAGAAAGTGATGCTATCTTGAGAGAGGAGATTAAAATCGCCGGTTTAGAAGGGGATATTTGGCAATACTTTACGGTATTAACAGGATTAAGAAGTGTTGGTGTAATGGGAGATTCCCGAACGTATGATTATACAATTGCGATCCGAGCTATTACGTCAATTGATGGAATGACCGCTGATTTTGCGCGTATTCCGTGGGATGTTCTACAGAAAGTATCTGTCAGAATGGTCAATGAAGTAAAACATATTAATCGCGTGGTTTACGACATTACGAGTAAACCCCCTGCAACTGTTGAATGGGAGTAAAATTATGGATGACGAAGAGTAGTTTTTCTTAAATTCCGCGGCATAAATTGCCGGGATGAACATAAAGTTGTAAAAGAGAAGGTCTCAAGGCCTTCTCTTTTTTTATTTAGTATCTTTTTCTATGATTGGAAAGTTAGGCGTTGATAAGCGCTTCAATCATTTGAGTCTTATCTTCTTCGTTAAACAGCACCTTTGCCGGCACTCGATAGATGGTATTTACTTGAGTCGCTTGTTGTTCGATAATTGGTAAGTCACTTTGATCTGGTTTTGTGCGAAGGAGAATGCCTTTGCATTTTTCTTGGAAGATCTCTCGATTTTTCTTTAACCATAGAATCATGATTTTACGAGCCGCTTGAGAAACTTCAGGGTCGATGTTTGTAAAGGCTTCCATATCGAAAATCGGATAGAGGAGCACAAATGTTTCATGATGTTGAAACCATTGCATCGCAATTTGACGGCAAGCTTTCAACTCTAGCGGATCTGCTTCTTCAAAGTATTGCGGATCAAAGAGGGGATAGATCAGAATAAAATCTTGATAGTTGTCGAGAAGATGATTCATTTCTTCAATCCAAGAATGCATAAGAGTGAGATTATTGGGAAAGCAAGAAATGGAGACTTCAGGAAATTCCTGAAGAGATAATATGTTGAACTGCATCGATAAAATACTCTTTGGATAAAACGATAATTGTTAATCTATCGCACTTGAGTTTTGTTATCAAATTGATTTTTGTGATAAAAAAGGGATGATTGCGCCATCCCAATATTCTATTAAAAAGGTTGTTTAAAGTTGCCTAAAAAGAGCCGAATTAAAGAAAATCAAGCCATTTATTTTAGAGTTTTTGATGAAGTTTTATGAAATTTCTGATGCTTTGTACAGGTGTGTTGAATGTGCCTCCCAGCAATCATTCATTAAAGCATGAGCTAATAGTGGAAGATCTTCTGGGTGATAAAGTACTTCAGTGGGAATTTTATAGTAGGACTCGATCTCTTCTCGGTAAACCTCAAGAATCGTTAAATCTTCAGTCTCATTTTGGATAGGAAGAATAACGCCTCGGCATTTCTGTTTTAGAAGGTCTCGTTGTTTATGAAACCATTGAGCTACTAATTGGCGGCACTGTTTTGAGGTGATTTGATCCTGAGGATCTGTTTCACAGAGACGCGTTGCGGTATAGACTAAAACAAAATCTTGGTAATTCGTTAAAAGATGATCTATTTCGGCAAGCCATATTTGGGTATTCTCAAGCGTAATATCAAAATCAGACATCGTAACGTTGGGGAAATCTTCAAGAGAAAGAAGCTTAAATGGCATAGATAAATCCTTTGAAATAATAGAGTGATCGTTACATTAATAATGTGTCGTATTTTATCGTGCTTTATTGAAAAAGAAATAAAAAAGGATGCTAAGAGCATCCTTTTGAGTAAATATTGATCTTATTTTGCTAGAAGAGATGGCGTGAATTAATCATCCCAGCAATCTGTACCTTTTAAGCCTTTAATATTTTTCGCTTTAAATATAGGATCTTTTCCTTCTTTGAGTTGACGGTAAAAGTCATTGGCAACTTTAAAAGCAACGTTGCCGAGAACAGCGATCACCACAAGGTTAATAATCGTCATTAAGCCCATGAAAAGATCCGCTAATCCCCAAACTGTTTTCATGCTCATCATCGCCCCAAACATTACCATTACGAGCACTAATAAGCGATAAATTAAGAGCGCAGAAGAGTTGTTTTGGATAAACTCGATATTGGTTTCTCCATAATAGTAGTTACCAATAATGGAACTAAAAGCGAAGAATAGAATCGCCACAGAGATGAAGTAACGTGCCCAATCACCGACTTGGAGTGCTAATGAATGTTGCGTTAAAATTACGCCATCACCATGTTCGCCGCCGGCATAAAGACCAGAAAGAAGGATAATAAAAGCTGTTGCAGAACAGACGATAATGGTATCGAAGAAAACACCTAAGCTTTGTACTAATCCCTGTTTAGCAGGATGAGTAACGTTCGCAGTTGCTGCGGCATTGGGCACTGATCCCATTCCTGCTTCGTTTGAGAATAATCCACGGCGAGCACCTTGCATGATTGCAATACCTAATCCACCGCCGGCAAACTCTTTAAATCCAAAAGCGCTCTGCACAATAAGAGAGAACATTTCTGGAACTTTCGTGATATTGATTGCGACGACATAAAGTGCAATTCCGACATAGAAGATTGCCATCACAGGAACACAGATTTGTGTAAAACGAACGACTCGGCGAACGCCTCCAAAGATGATGATGCCGGTAGCAATTACTAACACACCGCCGATAATTGCGGTATCAAAGCCAAAGACTGAGCTAAATGATTGGGCGATGGTATTTGATTGTACTGAGTTAAAGATAAAACCAAATGTAATGGTTAGGAGGATGGCGAATATGACGCCGAGTTTATTCCAGCCTAGTGCTTTCTTCATGTAGTAAGCAGGACCTCCACGGAAGTTGTCACCATCTTTGACTTTATAAACTTGTGCTAAAGTACTTTCAATAAAGGCGGTAGACATTCCTAAAAGTGCGATCATCCACATCCAAAAAACAGCACCAGGTCCACCGATAGCAATAGCTAATGCAACACCGGCAATATTTCCCGTTCCAACACGACTTGCGGCACTAATGGTAAAAGCTTGGAATGCTGAAACGCCATCATTGCCGGGATTTTTTTCTACTGTGACTCTGAGCATTTCTTTGAAGAGTCTAATCTGAATAAAGCGTGTTCTAATGGTGAAATAAACGCCTAAAGCGAGTAGAAAGGCGATTAAGATGTAAGTCCAAATAAAGTCGTTCATTGGACCGACTAGCCAGTTGATAAAGCTCATGGTTATTCCTCATTTCTCTACAGATTTTAGACAAAAGACCCTATAGGATAATTCTCTTAAGCATAGAAATCTAGAAAAAATTGCAGATGGGTTATTGGTTTTTTAAATAAAGATCGATCTTATAAATGCGGTAGAAATATGAATTAATAATTCTTTAAGGGGCATTATTAGGCGATTATCAGGTTTTAAATAGGGTAGCTTGCTCATAAAAAAGAGCAACTATATTGAGTTGCTCTTTCTCTATTTTTGATGCGCTATTTTTAAATTCTCTGATGTTTTAGAGATTTCTTTAGAAATTATAGCGCTTCGATTTTTATAAGTTGCTGTTTTAACTCTTGAAGTTGATTCTCTGCATCTTGTAACTTCGCGCGCTCACCTTCAACAACATGTGCAGGGGCTTTGTCTGTAAATCCAGGATTCGATAGCTTTCCTGATAATGCTTTGATCATCGGCTCAATTTTCCCAATCTCACGGTTTAAACGTGTGAGCTCTTGTGTTTTATCAATTAATCCTGCAAGCGGAATTAAAAGGCGCATTTTGCCAATCACAACCACTGCCGATTCTGGTGCATTGCCTTCTACTTTCGTGAAGCTTTCTAAGCGGCCCATGCGTTGCAAGAAATTCATATTTTTCTCGATACGTTCAAGGTCTTGCTCTGAGGCATTTTCATAAAGCACATCAAGCGGTTTGCCTGGTGAGATATTCATCTCTCCACGAATACGGCGAACGGCTAATAGCACATCTTGCAGCCATGTCACTTCAGCTTCAAGTGCGGTGTCACGCGTATTGATAGCAGGGAAGCTCGCAATCGAGATACTCACGCTGGTTTTAAAGCTAGGAGCAATCTCTGTGAGTTTCTGCCAGATCTCTTCAGTGATATACGGCATAAATGGATGTAAAGCTTTGAGGATTGAATCTAATACCGAGAGAAGGTTGTAGCGAGTTGCCGCTTTTTCTTCATCGCTGTAATCGCCATTTAAGATCGGTTTTGTAAGTTCTAAATACCAGTCACAGAATTCGTGCCAGATAAAGTCATAAAGTGCCGCAGTAGCAAGGTCAAAACGATAACCTTCCACATGACGATTAACTTCAGAGAGCATATGGCTCAAGCGTGAATTAATCCAGAGATCGATATGCGATAACTTCTCACTATTTTCACGAACATCTTTCTCTTCAGTATTCATAAATACGAAACGTGAAGCGTTCCAGATTTTGTTACAGAAGTTGGAATAACCTTCGATGCGACCGACATCAAAGATAATATCGCGACCGTTTGTTGCCAGTGATGTAAAGGTGAAGCGAAGGGAATCTGTTCCGAATGCTTTGATTCCTTCAGGGAAGTGACGGCGAGTATCTGCTTCAATGCGAGCTGCCATTTGTGGTTGCATTAAGCCAGTTGTGCGTTTTGCCACGAGTGATTCGAGATCAATACCATCGATTAAGTCGATTGGATCTAAGACGTTTCCTTTCGATTTACTCATCTTCTGACCATCTTGGTCACGAACGAGTCCATGGAAGTAGACTTCTTTGAAAGGAATCTCATCCATGAAGTGCAGACCAAACATGATCATACGCGCAACCCAGAAGAAGATGATATCAAAGCCAGTGACAAGTACTGAGGTTGGATAGTAGGTTTCGAGCTCTTTGGTTTTTTCCGGCCAGCCAAGCGTTGAGAAAGGCCAAAGTGCTGATGAGAACCAAGTATCTAAAACATCTTCATCTTGCGTTAAAACAACATCTGCTGCGATATTGTTATCACGGCGAACTTCCGCTTCATCTTTGCCAACGTAAATATTACCATTAGCATCATACCAAGCAGGAATACGATGTCCCCACCAAAGTTGACGTGAAATACACCAATCTTGGATGTTGTTCATCCATTCGAAGTAGGTATTTTCCCAGTTTTGCGGAATGAATTTAATGTCTTTATTCTTAACTGCTTCAATCGCTGGTTTTGCTAATGTTTTTGCATCCACAAACCATTGATCCGTTAAGTAAGGCTCAACGATTTGGTTGGTGCGATCGCAGCGAGGAATCATGAGTTTATGCGGTTCGATCTTGTCGAGTAATCCCGCTTTTTCAAAATCTGCAACGAGTTGTTTGCGTGCATCAAAACGATCAAGACCACGGTATACTGCCGGCATTTCATCATTGATTGCGGCATCATCTGTGAAGATATTGATCATTGGTAAATTGTGACGAACGCCCATTTCATAGTCATTGAAATCATGCGCTGGCGTAATTTTTACACAACCTGTACCAAATTCTGGATCTACATAATCATCTGCAATAATAGGGATTTGTCGATCACAGAAAGGAAGATCAATCATTTTGCCTATATATTTTGCATAACGCTCATCTTCAGGGTGAACGGCAACTGCGGTATCGCCGAGCATTGTTTCCGGGCGAGTTGTTGCAACGACTAAGTATTCATCTGTGCCGGCAATAGGGTAGCGAAGATGCCACATTGAGCTCTCTTCTTCATTGGATTCGACTTCGATATCTGAAACAGCAGTTTTGAGGATGGGATCCCAGTTAACAAGACGTTTTCCGCGATAGATTAAGCCATCTTTATAGAGCTCGATAAAGACTTTTTGAACAGCATCAGAAAGACCTTCATCCATCGTGAAGCGCTCGCGTGACCAATCTGGACTTGCGCCCATGCGGCGAAGTTGTTGCGTGATGTTTCCACCAGATTCTTCTTTCCATTCCCAGATACGATCAATGAAAGCATCACGACCTAAATCATGGCGTGTTTGACCGTTAGCATTGAGTTGTCTTTCGACGACCATTTGTGTTGCAATTCCTGCATGGTCGGTACCTGGTTGCCAAAGGGTATTTTTGCCCTGCATGCGGTTATAACGAATTAAAAGATCCATGATGGTATCTTGGAATGCGTGTCCCATGTGGAGGCTGCCTGTAATATTTGGCGGCGGAATGACGATGCAGTACGGCTCTTTTGAAGTATCTCCACTTGCTTTAAAGAGATCATTTTGTTCCCAAAATTGGTACCACTTTTTTTCAATTTGTTCTGGTTGATAGCTCTGTTTCATCTACTAATTCCAAGTCGTGTAAAAGCATTAAAATAACGCTAAAAAGTATAGCATTAACTTGTGGTTTAGTCGCCCACATACTCCCATATTTCTCTTTCTTAGAAGCAAAAAAAACTAGCTCTAGAGCTAGTTTTTTGCTGAGACCGGTTAATACTATATTATTTTAAGCGGGCTTCAGTGTAAAGAACGTGTTTACGAACAACTGGGTCGTATTTTTTGAATTCTAACTTTTCAGTTGTTGTACGTTTGTTCTTATCGGTCGTATAGAAGTGACCTGTACCTGCTGAAGATACTAATTTAACTTTTTCTCTCATGATCTACTCCTTAGAATTTTTCGCCCTTAGCGCGAAGATCTGCTAAAACTGCGTCGATACCTTTTTTATCAATGGTACGAAGACCAGCTGGAGAGATACGAAGTGATACGAAACGATTTTCGCTCTCAACCCAAAGACGATGTACTTGAAGGTTTGGGAGGAAACGACGACGTGTTCTATTGTTTGCGTGGGAAACGTTGTTACCAGTCATTGGTCCTTTCCCAGTTACTTGACATACTTTACTCATGATTAATAACCCTGATCTTAATTGTAATATTAACCCCGGCCGCCAGCTAAAAAATCTTTATGTGCGGACTGAACCCACGAATTATAGTGGAAAATTCTCCCTATTGCAATAATTTGACGCTAGATTACGAATAGATTTCGGGATTAAGTAAATTTTGTGCCTTTTCGGCTAACAAGTCGGAAAGTATACCAGTTTTTTGCAAAAATTCTAGATGCTGCTGAAATGTTTGCATACCAAATTGCTTGCTTGTTTGAATAGTACTAGGTATTTGGGAGATTTGATTTTCTTTAATTAGATTAGAAATTGCGCTATTGACCGTCATAATTTCGAATAAAGCATAGCGTTTTTGCTCAATAGTGATTAATTGTTGGGCAATCACTGCTAAAAGTGTTTCGGCAAGTTGTGTACGAACTTCCAGTAGGCGGTCGCTTGGAAAGAAGCTTAAAAGGCGATCTACCGTTTTTGCGGCAGAATTGGTATGAAGTGTGGCAAGAACGAGATGGCCTGTTTCAGCAGCTTGCAGTGCGAGATGAACGGATTCCTGATCTCGTAATTCTCCAATGAAGATAATGTCAGGATCGGCACGTAATGCATCTTTGAGCGCTTGATGAAAACCACGAGTATGTTCATATAGTTCTCGTTGTTCGATTAAGGATTTTTCTGATTGAAAGACGCGCTCAATGGGATCTTCAATGGTGATGATATGTTTGGCGGAGGCTTGATTGATGTGATGAATCATCGCGGCAAGTGTGGTAGATTTTCCAGAACCGGTTGCGCCAGTAACTAAGATTAAGCCACTTTTTTGTATCGTGAGGGATTGTAGGATGGGCGGTGCATGAATAGTTTGTAAAGTGGTAACTGCAGAAGGAATCAATCTAAATACTGCTGTAATGCCTTGCAAGCTGTGAAAATAGTGGGCTCGAACGCGAATGTTTTGCGGCGAAGTCGTTAAAGTATACGCAAAGTCGATAGATAAATGCTTTTGAAAATATTCTTTTTCCGCGGAAGAGAGTAAGGGCATTAAGATCGCTTCTAATACCTCTTTCTGCAGGGATTTTTGCGTGATCGATAATAAATCACCATTTTTTCGGATAAATGCCGGACGATTAGGTGAAAGATGGAGATCTGAAGCCTGTTGTCCGTTCGCAAATTGCAAAAGGTTATGAAGCACTATCATCTCTCCTCTATATAAATTGTGGATAGAGATCGTTAAAAGAGGTAAAGATAGGAGCTGCTTAAAGAGATCGGGGATGTTAATCAGAGAGTTGCTTCGATAACAGGGTTTTAATTTGTGATTCCCATTCACATTTTAGGATACTTAGAATGATCGTATCTCGAAATCGCCCATCCGGCATTAGTGTATCTTGACGCAGAATCCCTTCTTCTGTGGCACCGAGACTCTTCATTGCGGCGATACTGATCTGATTGCTTGCATCTGCTTTAAAGCCGACTCGAAGGAGATTTAATGTTTCAAATGCATATTGTAAGAGCAGGAACTTACAGTGCTTATTGATGCCCGTTCCGCGAAAATCCTTGCCATACCAAGTATAACCAATGTCGGCATTTCGGTTGTGGTGATTAATATTATATAAACGAGTGCTGCCAATATATTGTTGTAGCTTTTTATCGAAAACAATAAACGGAATGCCGGTATTAGCAGTTTTTTGTGTGAGCGCATCTTGGATATAACGATAAAGATTCTCTTTTCCAGCTGCTGACTTTGGGGCAAATTGCCATGTTTCTGGCTCATTGAGGGAAAAGGGCAGAAGAATATCGTAATCATCAAGGGTGAGCGGACGTAATAAGATTCGGTTATTTTCTAAAATGATGTTGTGCATTAGAGTGGTTCCTGAGACTTATTACGCCGGCTTCAATTTTATAGGCTTATGAAAGTTTACCTTTCATTTTGCCAATGATGTCTTGGTAGCTTAATTCGCTATTGAAAATTGCACTCCCGGCAACGAATGTATCCGCGCCAGCATCAGCAATTTCTTTGATATTGAACTCATTTACGCCGCCATCAATTTCAAGGCGAATTTCACGATCTGTTCCGGCAGTTTTTTCATCAATCATTGCACGTAATGTTTTGAGTTTATCAAGACTTGATGGAATAAATTTTTGTCCGCCAAATCCAGGATTCACGCTCATCACTAAAACCATGTCGAGATAATCCCAAACATGCTCAAGAACCGTTACCGGTGTTGCAGGATTAAGCACTAATCCGGCTTTACAGCCGAAAGATTTAATGAGTTGTAAAGAGCGATCGACATGAAGCGATGCTTCAGGGTGGAAAGTGATGTATGTCGCGCCGGCTTTCGCAAATGCTTCAATCATGCGGTCAACTGGACTTACCATTAGATGCACATCAATCGGTGCAGTGACACCATAATCGCGAAGTGCTTTACAGATCATGGGGCCAAATGTGAGGTTTTCGACATAGTGATTATCCATGACATCAAAATGGATGATATCTGCGCCACCGGCTAATACCGCATCAACTTCTTCACCAAGTTTTGCAAAGTTTGCTGAGAGAATGGAAGGGGCAATCCAGTAAGGTTGTTTCATGATTTTTTGCTCTTTAATAGTAAGTTGTAACAACGATCTTTATCAGGTGACAAAATATATTAAAAATATCAGTTTGTCGTTGATTGATTAATAGTGTTTTTTATAAAAACCGTTTTTTGAGATGATGAGGGGATGGAATTAAGAGAAATCTTTATATCGTGATATTCACTTAATATTCACCAAATATTCATCAAAGTTGTATCAAAAATAAAAAAGGTGAATGTTTATTTCAACATTCACCTTTCTATTTTATCTTGCCATGGGCAATTGCGCTATCTCATTATGCCATTTTAGCAATGACACGATCCATTGCCGCAATTGTTGCATCTAAATCTTCATAGCTGTGCGCGCTTGACATAAAACCGGCTTCAAAAGCACTTGGTGCTAAGTAAACACCTTCTTCTAATAAGCCTTGATAGAATGCTTGGAAGAAAGGAATATCTGATTTCGTTGCATCAGAGAAAGTTTTCACCTCATCATTTGTGAAGAACAAACCAAACATGCCGCAGACATGATTGGTGCTAAGCGGCTTGTTGTGTTTTGCAAACACTTCTTTGATCCCTTTTACGAGGTAATCCGTCTTCGCTTCGAGATCTTCGTAGAAACCCTCTTTAGAGATAAGCTCTAAGGTTTTAATGCCGGCAGCCATTGCCACAGGGTTTCCTGATAATGTTCCCGCTTGATAAACGGCGCCATTGGGAGATAGATGATCCATAATCTCTTTTTTACCACCAAAAGCCCCAACAGGCATTCCGCCACCGATTACTTTTCCAAATGTTGAAAGATCTGGCGTAACGCCGTAAAGACCTTGCGCTGAATGTTTATTCACGCGAAAACCCGTCATGACTTCATCAATGATGAATACAGAACCCGCTTTATCACACTCTTCACGAATGGTTTCTAAGAAACCTGGTTGTGGTGGAATACAGTTCATATTGCCGGCAATCGGTTCAATGATGACGCAAGCGATCTCTTGCCCATATTTTGCGAAAGCTTCCTTAACAGCTTCTGGATTGTTAAATTCGATTACAATTGTATGTTGTGTTAAATCAGCAGGAACGCCAGGCGATGATGGTTCACCGAAGGTTAAAAGACCAGAACCTGCTTTGACTAAGAGTGAATCAGAATGACCGTGATAGCAGCCTTCAAATTTCACAATTTTATCACGACCGGTGTAACCGCGCGCGAGACGAATCGCGCTCATTGTCGCTTCTGTTCCGGAGCTTACCATGCGTACCTGATCTATTGATGGAACGAGTTCTAAAACGCGTTTTGCTAATTCTGTTTCTGATACTGTTGGTGCACCAAAAGAGAGACCATTTTTAGCGGTTTCAATAACGGCATCTAAAACCTCTGGATGTGCGTGACCCACAATCATGGGACCCCATGAGCCCACGTAATCAATATATTTTTTTCCAGCTTCATCATAAACATAAGCGCCTTCGCCTTTTTTAAAGAAAACAGGCGCGCCACCAACTTGTTTAAATGCACGAACAGGAGAGTTCACGCCACCTGGAATATATTTCTGCGCTTCTTGGTATAACTCGTCAAATTGACTCATAAAAGATGTCCCTTGTAGATAGATTTAGATGTGACAAAAACAGATATCTTATTATGGAGCTAAATCTTCATTTGTTCAACAGGCGGAAATTCACTACAATAGCACTAGTAATTAATTAGAAGGAATCTGTATGATCGCTGAAGTAAAAGATAAGTTAGTAAATGGTTTAGATGAGATGAAAGCTATTAATCCTCTCGCATTTGATGTGGAAGGGCTTGTAAGCTATGCAGATTGGGTTGTTGTGGCTTCAGCTAACTCAGGACCACATTTGAAAGCTTTGGTGCGTAAAGCAGAAGAAGTAATGTTGAAATCAGGGATTAAACCAATTGGGGTGGAAGGTGTAAATACGGCTTCAGATTGGATTTTAATCGATTTTGGCGATATCGTTTTGCATCTTTTAACAGAAGAGAAGCGCGATTTCTATAATCTTGAAAAGATCTTTGTACGCGCTGAGTAATTTTATTAACAGTTTTTAGAGAGTTTTCATTCTCGAATTTAGAGCAGGACGGTTGAATTTCCGTCCTGCTTGCGTTTTATGATTTGAGTTTGAAGTCATATGTTATATCAAAGATGGAAAAGGATTGAGGATGATTGTTTACCTCATCGCTGTCGGTAGTAATATGCCGGCATGGGTTAAAACAGGGTTTGATGAATACGCTGGAAGATTGCGCCATGATGTGGAGCTTAAACTTATTGAAGTGCCGGCGCTGGTTCGCAAAAAGAATTCAGATGTGAAACGTATTTTGAAAGAGGAGGGCGATAAGCTCTTAAAAGCCATTCCCAAAAACTGTTTAATTGTCGGCTTAGATGTGGTCGGTAAAGAAGTAACTACGCCAGAATTGAGTAAACGGATGGAATCTTGGATGCAATCAGGGCAAGATATTGCACTTTTGATCGGTGGTCCAGAAGGATTTTCGCCGGAGATTAAAGCATTATTTCAGCAGTCACTCTCTCTTTCTAAGCTTACATTGCCGCATCCAATGGTACGCGTATTGATGGCTGAGCAACTTTTTAGAGCGTGGAGTATTATCAATAATCATCCATATCACCGCGAATAGATTGCAATGATTTATTTGTAATATCCCTAAATTAGGATTAACACATAATTTTCTCTCAATACAGAAATAACAAAACATACAAAACTAGTTTGGTATGTTTTGCGGCTTTGATACCATATGTCGCATGCAACATGATGAATTGATTCATAAGTTTAATTTGAGCATGTGACATACATTATAAATATCGACGGAAGTATCGATACAAAATCAAGAGCAGAGTGGCACAGTTTTTTAAGGGCTGTGTTTGTGTGTAAATCTAATAAATTCGATCGATCAAGATCGATGAACGAGGGATTATGAAATTTTTTAAGAAAATGACATACCTTTCTTTCCTGAGCCTATTGCCCTTTATGAGTCAGGCGGCTGATGGGGAAAAAGTATATATGAAAGGCGGTGAAAACCCGATGGCAATTGCTTGTATGACTTGTCATGGTATGAAAGGGGAAGGATTACCTGCCGCAGGATACCCGACATTAGCAGGAAAGCCAGCAGCATATCTATCAAAACAAGTGAATGACTTTAAATCTAGCAAGCGTAAACATCCGGTGATGGATAGTATTGCGCCGGCAATTTCCGATGAGGAGCTTGTAGCAGTATCAAGTTATATCGAAGCATTACCTGTGCCAGAACTTCCAGTGATTCCACGGGCAACGCAGCCAAAAGATTTAGGCGGCCAATTAGCGCTTCGTGGTGATTGGAGTCGTAATATTCCAGAGTGTGTTGCTTGTCATGGTCCTGGTGGTGTTGGTGTTGGAACAGCATTTCCAAAGTTAGCCGGACAGAGTGAGCTCTATATTGTGAATCAGATGAATGCTTGGAAAAATGGGGATCGCCAAAACGACCAAGCAGATCTTATGGGGCATATTGCGCGTTCTTTAAATGATGAAGAGATTAAAGCGGTTGCCGCTT
>Ga0079226_10001365_pt1 | contig 18718 bp, 13 predicted proteins | sample Poulit2014_FD_76345 | JGI IMG/M metagenome (GOLD analysis project Ga0079226, IMG submission 76345) | Agricultural soil microbial communities from Georgia to study Nitrogen management - Poultry litter 2014 | ecosystem: Environmental > Terrestrial > Soil > Agricultural land | place: USA: Georgia... | reverse complement strand
CAAAAGTATACGCAAAATGAAAAGCAAAGTTTTATGAAAGCTTGTCGGTGTTGTCACCGACAAGAGGTATTATTTTCATTTATTAAATGAAAGAAACAAACACCTTTAGCCTGTGGTTGGGTATTGTCAATAGCTGAATATCTTTTTAAAAATGATTTGATATAGTTTGATAACCCGAGGGGCAGTTAGTCGAACTGAGGAGGGTAACTATTCTAATTCAATAAAAAAAGGAGCGGAAAATTTTCCGCTCCTTTTTTTATTGAATTATGGATTTGACAGTTATTTATCTTACGGGTTTAAATTCCCAAGTATCGTCAAATTTATTGCTGCCGTTTGCTCCTGTAGTGATATAACCTTTGCTGTCACTTGAGAAAGATACAGCATCTTCCCGTGCTGAGCCTAAGAAAGCCTGGCTGTCTCCGGACCACCGATCTGCACTTGGGTCGTATTTCCAAACAGTATTAATGACATTCCCTTTTTTCCCACCTACCAGAAAAGCGTTATTTCCGATAACAAAAGTAGAAGCTGCTTGACGGGTAACATCATACGTACTGTTGCTGTCGTCTATTTTGAGATCTCTCAAAGGTTTCCACTCATCCCCATCGAAGGAGTAAAAATCTTCCGGATACTGATTGTTGTCAATACCGCCGCCTACATAAGCTTTGTCGCCAATGACGAAAGCAAAAGCGTTTTTACGCTTATACTTAAAGGTGGTACTTATTTGTGTCCACGTGTCGTTTGTGGGATCGTATTTATAGAAATCTTTAAAAGTTTTATCCTTTTCGTTAGCTCCTAAACCAACATATCCGTATCCATCTAATGCGAAAGCTACAGCACCGTGTCTGCCTTCACCTGGAAAATCGGCGATTTGAGACCAGCTGTTTGAGCTGGGATCGTATTTATAAAAATCTGTTAATGCAGTTTCCCCATCGAAACCTGATCCCACAAATCCTTTACCGTCTATAGCAAATCCTACAGCGCCATGGCGGGCTGACCCTATAAATTCGGCTAAATTTGACCATTCTCCGGAGGATATATCAAATTGCCAAGCATCTTTTACGCGTTCATTGGTCTTAAGTATTCCGGAAACCAAATATCCTTTATCTTCTATTTGGAAAGAGGCAGCTCCATTTCGCGGATCCCCATCAAAGGCAGAAGCTCTTGTCCATTCTGTTGGTCCTGTATCCGTATTGCTGTCCTTGTCGTCACTTTTTTTACATGAGTTAAATGAAGCTAACGCCACGGAGCAAGCTAAAAAGAATAATAGCAAGTTTTTCTTGTTCATAAACTATTCAAATTGAGTATATACTATGTTTAATTTAATTTTCGGTATTTGATTTTCTTTAGCAATAAGCAGAGTGTTTGTCGAATTAAACAACCTGTTTATCCCTGCGCTTAACATCAGCGTTTTTCCTGCATTTTGGGGCTCGTTAACCGTTTTGATATATTCGATGAGATCAAACTCATACCTCCCATCTTTCCCGGTAGAGTTTCCCGGAATATAGAGAGCATTTTGCATTTCGTTGCCTGAGAACGGGTAGGTTACAAAAGAAATCGGATTGTTGTTGTTATTTGCAATAAACAACATAAGTGTTTCCGGTGCCGGATAAGAGCCGTCTATTTTGTTTTTCGTTTCGACAATCAATTCTGCTTTATTAACTGAGACGCCTGGTGTATGCATGAATTCATGTAACGAAGGAATATCTATTTTCGTTACAACACCTGTTCCGCTTTGAATGAAGGTGTCTCCGTTCGTCTCCGAGCTTTTTATTTCCTTTTTTGAAGTACCTAAGTCTTCAAAGTCCGTGTTCGACCGGTCGTAATCAATATTATTATATTGATAATTCCTGTCTCCGGTAACGATTTTCTTCGATTCGCTGGTTTTGAAACCGTCGCTGCCTGTGTAGGAATAGTTGATCCGGATTTCTACAGAATCCCGAAAGCCGATCACTGTCGTGTTATCGTGATCCGGACGAATAACAAAGCCTTTTAAGTATTCTTGGAAACTCTCCGTATCGGCCATGCGATAGTCGTTAGTAATGATTTGGTCGAATAAGGTTTCTCCCAGCTGATCATCTAAGCGAATATTTAAAGTGTCTAATGTTTTTATTTTAGGATTAAATGTTAACTCCCCAATAGGCGCACTGTCGTAATCAAATTTTTGATTATTAAAAATGGAGGGTTCTTGTACGTATGCCGGAATTTCATAGTTTCCAATGTCACCAGATATATCTGTTCTTTCTATTCGTTCAGAAAGACGATGCACATAAAGTATTTGGTTTGCAGTAGTGTCGCCATAATAATATCTTGGCGTATCTAATTTTAACACTAAACTTAAAGAGTCAAATTCTGCGCCTTCCGGGATTTCGTTTTGATAACTTTCCAATTCTACTCTGAAATAGCTGGATGCCGTTACAGAACCGGTTTCAGCCATGTTGGCTTTACCGATGAGCAAGTTTCCAATGCCATGTGTCGGCAAATAGTCAAGCTGTACAGTAGACGCATGTACAGTCATGCTGTCTATCGTAGATACGCCTAATTTGTCTTCATTTTGCTCTAAAGAAATGGACAAATCTTTGTCACAGCTGCTCAATAAAGCAAATGTACTGAAGGAGATAAAAAATAAATATATATTTTTTTGGAAAATTTCAATCATATTGACTCAATGACTTGCAAAAGTAAACAATCTAAAGCGGTATCCGCGTTATATTATGTTAAAAAAAAGTTCTTTCTGCTATGTGATGCAAATTTAGTAATTTATATTTGTTATAATAATGCTGAGAAGATATAAAATAATCCTGGGAATTATAATCCTAACTGTTGGGGGAATACTTTTTATTTTGACAATTTGGTTATCGGGAACGTACAAGAATAGGGAAGAACTGTTTACATCAAATGCAGAGCGTTTATTATTTAATGTAGTGCAGGATTTTTATCAGCAAAATAAAATTGCGGAAGAAAGAGAAGCGACGGAACCCGTCAGGCTAAGAAGCGCGGACAGACGCATGATACGTATGGTTAAAGAACTGTATCCGGAAATAGATGAAAACAAAATCCGCCGGGAATGGGAGTCGATACAATTAGAGAGGTACAAGACTGCCGACTCTATACGTAAAGCCCGTATAGAGAAAAGAGTGCGTCAAGAACCCCAGCAAATTGTACCTGCATTTCTATTGAGACAAATTGATTTTGATGAGCAGGTGCTCGGGGAAATTTCCGATATGCTTAAAAAAGAACTTTCCGATCAAAGTTTACCGGGTAATTTCCGATTAGCTGTCCAAGAGTTTTCCGATGCTGACAGTATAGAAGCAAGAGTATTGGGGGATAGTGAATTGCTGACCGTTCGCCCAATTTTAGTTGATCCGGGACAAAATCAATATTTGGTCGCTACCTTTGAAAAGCCCTGGAAATATATTCTTTGGAAAATGAACTGGCAGTTGATACTTTCCATACTGTTGGCAAGTACGCTGCTGGGCACTTTCGTTTATTTGATGCGGGTTATTTCTAAACAAAATCGCTTGGGTGTTTTGCGCAAGTCTTTTGTAAACAACATGACGCACGAATTGAAAACCCCAATTTCAACAGTTATGGCAGCTATTGAAGCGGTGCAGCGTTTTGGGGCAAAAGACGATAAGGAAAAGAGCTTTATGTATATCGAGTTGGCGCGGAAGGAGCTGCAGCATCTGGCGAATATGGTAGAACGGGTGCTGCAAATTGATGTGGATGAAAGCCAAAAAATAGCTTTGATCAAAACGGAAGTTGATCTGGTAGCATTGGCAAAAGAGTGTATAGAGACCGTAAAAATAACCTCAGATGAAAAGGTGGATATTGAGCTGGAAAGTAAAGAGAAAAAACTTAAAGTGTTTGCAGATAAATCCCACCTTCGGAATGTGATAAATAATCTTCTTGAAAATGCTATCAAATATTCTTTTGAGTCTGTTGAAATCAAAATCGTATTACTTAAAAAAGACAATGAAGCTATAATAGAAGTGGAAGATAAAGGAAAAGGTATATCACCCGTGCATCAAAAAAATGTATTTGATATGTTTTTTCGTGTTCCGGAAGGAAATGTCCATACTGTCAAGGGGTTTGGCTTAGGGCTGGCGTATGTGAAGCAAATTATTCAATCCCATGACGGGCATGTTGGTTTACAGAGCCAGATAAATAAAGGAAGCAAATTTATAGTTTCTATACCCATCAAGTAAAATGATACGAGTTCTATATGTAGAAGATGAAGCGGCTTTAGCACTGATAGTCAGAGATAGTTTGATTTCTCATGGATTTGAAGTCATCCATAAACGTAATGGCATGGAGGCTTTGAATGCATTTAAGAAAAAAAACAATGACTTTGACGTTATTCTTTTGGATATTATGATGCCTATAATGGATGGCTTCAGTTTGGCACAGCAAATTCGTAAAATAGATGTTAAAACTCCTATTTTGTTTTTGACAGCCATGACAAGTACAGAAGATGTGGTAAAAGGATTTCGTCTGGGAGCGAATGACTATATTCGTAAACCTTTTAAAATTGAGGAGCTGATTGTGCGTATCGAAGCCTTAACTAAATTACATAAACGAGGAGCATTGGCTGTTGACAAGTATTATGATTTGGGGAAATATAGCTTCGACACATCAAACGGACAGCTGACTTATAAGGAAGAGAAAATAATCTTGTCATTTCGCGAGGCTGAACTGCTTAAAATATTAATTAAACATAAAGAAGAGGTAGTCAGCCGGGAGGAGATAATGAATTTATCGCCAAATGAAGAGCCATACTTTACAGGCCGGAGCTTAGATGTGTTCATCAGTAGATTGCGGAAATACCTCTCTCAAGATGACTCTATCCAAATTGTGAATATCCGCGGAGTGGGTTATAAATTATTAGTTCGATAAATAATATATAAAATATGAAAGCATTAGTGATTGTAGATATGCAAAATGACTTTTTACCGGGAGGCTCCCTTGCTGTAAAAGATGGAGACAAAGTAATACCGGTGATTAACCGTATCCAAAATGAATATGAACTTGTGGTAGCCACACAAGATTGGCACCCTAAAACACACAAAAGTTTTGCTTCGCAGCACACAGGCAGAGAAGTTTTCGATGTTATTACTTTGGATGATGAAGAGCAGGTTTTATGGCCGGATCATTGTGTGCAAGAGACAGAAGGAGCCGATTTTACCAAAGAGTTAGACACGAAAAAAATAGAAGCTATCTTCCGTAAGGGAATGGAAGTGAATATAGATAGTTATAGTGGCTTTTATGACAATGGGAAGAAGAAAAATACGGGTATGCATGGTTTTTTGAAAGACCGGGGAATTACGGAGTTGCATTTTTGTGGGTTGGCGGCAGATTTTTGTGTTTATTTTTCTGCGATGGACGCTTTAAGTTTAGGGTATAGATCGTGTATTTTGACTAAAGGAACAAAAGCTATAGACAAGTCGGGGTATATTGAGAAAAAAGAACTTTTCCTACGGAATGGAGGTGTGTTGATTTAACTTTTTTAAACGAAATAAAGGATAGTATATTAAGAATTCAAACGTGATAAGTAGAAAAGAAAAGATTGTAAGAGAGGCTTTGGCTTTGTTTTCGACCCAAGGATTTGTCGATACTTCGACAAAATTAATCGCAAAGAATGCAGGAGTGTCAGAAGCTTTAATATTTAAGCATTTTAAAAGCAAAGATGCTTTGCTATCCCATATTATCCGTTCGGGCTACCAAAGAATAATTATGGAACATAAAGGGATGCTTACTTACAAGGGACCAAAAGATTTCATCCGAAGGATGCTGTATCTTCCTAATAAATTAGTGAGTGATGCTCCCCAGTTTTGGAAGTTGCAAGAACGGTTGTCCCACCATTCCTTTTCGAGAGCTCAACACGATCAGTTTATGAAGCCGGTGCGCCCGGTAATAAAACGTGCCTTTAAAGAGTTAAACTACGAGGATCCGAAATTGGAAACAGAATTATTGATATTTATAATCGATATGTTATGGAAAAGAGAAGCTTCGGGTGAAATTAAAACTTCTGTTAAAATGGCCCATTTGCTCGCTTTGAAATATGACGTAGAGCCCTGATCAAGCCCGATAAAGGAATAAAATGAAGTATGTAGATAAATTATTGTATTCTTTTGCGTATTTTTGCTACTTGTACAAAGGATAACGCATATCTCCGAAAAGGAATGAAATAGGCTTAAATTATTGCAAAATGTAACTAAAGATTCAATTATGGTAAATAAAACTCTTAAAACGATAATACTTTTCTTAACTGTGGCTTTTACCTTAAGCTGCGCTCAGGAAAAATCAAAAACTACCGAAACTTCTTTTGTGTCTTTTATCAATCAAGAGCATGCATGGGTGGATTCGGTGTTTAACTCTCTAACACCTAAAGAGCGCATTGCGCAATTGTTTATGGTGAGAGCACATAGCAATTTAGGGCAGAACTATATAGATTCCGTAGCCCGGGTTATTGAAGAAGAGCAATTAGGCGGAGTCGTGGTATTTCAAGGGACTCCGGAAGGGCATGTGGGGATGCTAAATAGATATCAAAAGTTGACCAAAGTTCCTCTGCTCACCAGCATTGATGGAGAATGGGGTTTGGGTATGCGATTACCGGATGAAGCGATTTCATACCCTTATCAAATGACTCTGGGCGCTGTGCAAGAGGACGGGTTATTGAGAAAAATGGGAAATGAGATCGGGAAAGATCTGAAGCGTATGGGAATACACTTCAACTTTGCGCCGACGGTAGACATTAATAATAACCCTAAAAACCCTGTTATTGGTTTCAGATCGTTTGGAGACGATAAGCATAAGGTGACGGATAAATCTGAGGCTTATGTCAAGGGATTGATGGATGAAGGGATACTGGCCTCTATTAAACATTTTCCGGGACATGGAGATACCGATGTGGATTCTCATTTCGATCTTCCACAATTAAACTTTACCCGCGAGCGATTGGATGAAGTGGAGCTGTTTCCTTTTAAGGAGCTCATCGATCGGGGGGTACCGTCTGTTATGGTTGGCCATATGCATATTCCTGCCTTAGATGATGAACCCCATGTGTCTTCTTCTATAAGTAGGAAAATAATTACCGATTTGCTGAAAAAGGAGATGGAATTCAAAGGGTTAATCGTTACCGATGCGATGTCGATGAAAGGAGTGAGGAAACATTTTCCTGGTACTGAAGCGGATGTCCGTACCTTACAGGCTGGAAGTGATCTTTTGGAACTTTCTGAGAATAGCGGAAAGGCCATAGCGGCAATTGAAGAAGCTTTGGCGGCGGGAGAGATTTCTCAAGAAGAAGTAGATGAAAAGGTAAAAAGAGTGCTGGCTACTAAATACTGGTTGGGCTTGGATACCTATCAGCCTACTTCCACCGAAAATTTATTGGAAGATATACAGAGAGAAGAATCGAAAGAACTGGTCTCTGCTCTAGCAGAAAAAGCGATCACGGTATTAAACTCTAAAAAAGGAATCGATGATTTTTTACCTGAAAATAAAACGGCAATTGTACGCATAGGAATAGACGAAAATCAAGATTTTGAAAGTATCTTATCAGAAAAATTAGAAGATGTTGAGTTCTATAACATTTCTGAAGACGAAGGTGAAGGTTCTTTGAACGAATTGCTTGAAAAGCTTAGTGGGTATAAACAAACGATAATAGCTATTCACGATAAGAACGCCAGGCCGAGATATGCTTTGGATTATTCAGATAATATGATTCGTTTTTTGGAATCTGCAGCAAATGAAAATACAATAACGGTGCTTTTTACCAGTCCGTATATTTTAGATGAATTGCCCGTAAGTAAAAGTGCGTCCTTGGTTTTAGGTTATCAAAATGACGGCTTTATGCAAAGAGCTGCAGCAAAGGTCATCATGAAAGAAATTGATCCCTCTGGTAAACTATCCGTGACGGTCAATGAGGAATATAAGAATGGCGACGGTTTTTGATTTGAGATTGTTAGATTTTTTCTATCCGTGGCATTTTAAAATGCCACGGATAGAAAATCAATAGGAGACGGTTGTGTTCCGAATTTTTAGTTTTCTTCATTAAGAAGTTTTAAAGCATAACTTATACGCTTCACTACTTCGTGTTTGCCTAATAATTCAGCGATTTTAAATACATCCGGGCCAAATTTTCCGCCCACTAACATGATCCGTAAAGGAAGCATGAGAGCGCCCATTTTCATTCCGCTCTCTATGATTTTATCTTTATAAAATTTTTCGATGTTGTCCCGCTTCCATTCTCCCGCTTCTTCAAAGCGGGTTTGAATATTTTCAAAAAATATAGTTTTATCATCGTCCCATTTTTTTGAAATGGGAGAAAGGTCATAATTTTTCGGCTGCTGGAAGAAAAAGCTTGCCTGACTCCAAAAGTCTTCTAAAAAGTTTAAACGCTCTTTTATTTCTTCCAATACAGCGCTGAAATACCCGTCACTAAAATCGGTTAGAGAATGAGCATGTTCATTTAGGATGATTTTTGTTTTTTCTGCGAGTTCGTTATGATCGATCGTATTAATCCAGATGTGGTTGAACCATTTTGCTTTTTCATAATCAAATTTGGCTCCGCTTTTTCCGATTTTATCCAAGGAGAAAGCTTTTATAAGTTCTTCTAAAGTGAATATTTCTTGATCGGTTCCATCGTTCCATCCGAGCAAAGCAAGCATATTGACAAAAGCTTCCGGCAAGAACCCTAATTCTCTAAACCCTGTTGTAAGTTCTCCGCTTTTGGGATCTTTCCAATTCATGGCATAAACAGGGAAACCAAGTCTATCGCCATCTCTTTTACTGAGTTTTCCATTGCCGTCAGGTTTTAAGATAAGTGGGAGATGCGCCCATTCCGGCATTTTGTCTTCCCAGCCTAAATATTTCCACAGTAGTACGTGAATAGGTGCGGATGAAAGCCATTCCTCTCCACGGAATACATGCGATATATCCATGGCATGGTCGTCTACCACTACCGCCAAATGGTAGGTAGGCATGCCATCGGCTTTTAATAAAACTTTATCATCCAATAATTTGGAGTTAAAACTAATTTCTCCGCGGATTAAGTCATTAAAAACAATATTTTTATCTACGGGCACCTTCATTCGTATAGTATGAGGGTGATTTTCGGCAATACGTTTTTGTACTTCTGTCTTTGGTAAAGTCAGGGAATTTTTGAGAGATAAGCGATTTTCAGAGCTGTATTTAAAATTTGGAGTTTCTGTACGCAGTCTATCCAGCTCTTCCGGCGTGTCGAAAGCATAATAAGCAAATCCATCTTCCACCAGTTTCTCTGCATATTTTCTATAAGATTCTTTTCGTTCGCTTTGGCGGTAAGGACCGAAGTTCCCTCCTTTTTCGGGTGATTCATCCGGTTGAAGACCGCACCAAGCCAAACATTCATTAATGTAAGTTTCTGCTTCTGCAACGAAACGGGATTGATCGGTATCCTCTATTCTTAAGATAAAGTCCCCTCCATTATGTTTTGCAAATAAATAATTGAATAATGCTGTACGCACTCCGCCCAAATGTAGTCTGTCTGTAGGACTGGGCGCAAAACGAACCCTGATTTTTTTTATAGAACTCATGTTACAAAAGTACTAATTTCACTTTGAAATTTAAGAGCAGAGATTCGATTGCTTCCTTGAGCAAAATTAAAAGACCTATGATTAATGCAGGATAAGCTTTTAACCTGATTTCGATTATTCTTTTTTGCTCAAATCGAACTTAGGTTTTTAGTGTCGGTGATAAATTCTTATTTTGCAGTTTGCAAAATCCAGGGGCGAATGAATTCTTCCAAACACAACAAGCAACGTTGGAAAATGCTGCTGTTTTCTTTTGCGGCTTTAATTGCGGTTGCGTCTTTATTGTATACAAATTTTCTTGTGAAACAATTGTCCAAATCGGAACGAACCCGTGCAGAAGCCTGGGCGATGAGCACGCGCAGTATTTTGACCATGCCTGATACTGACGATGAGTTTATAAGCTTTCTGTATGCGATACGCGATAGCTTAACTCTTCCTGCGATCATAGCCGATGAAGCCGACAATGTGATTTTTTGGCGGGGCTTGGATACCACCAAAACGCATATTGAATCTACCGAGGCGGAATCCAAAGCCGATCAACCGAAATATGATCCGGATTATTTTAAGAAGGAACTCGAAAAGATGAAAGCGCAGCATAAACCCATTATTCTTTTATTGGATAATGGTGAAGAATGGCGCGTATATTATAAAGACTCGTTTGCGCTGAAGCTGTTGCGTATATTTCCTTATATACAACTTTCTTTAATAGCTATATTTCTAATTCTGGCTTATACGGTTTTTGTTTCGATTACGCGTACAGAACAAAACCTGGTGTGGGTGGGGATGGCTAAAGAAGCAGCGCATCAATTGGGAACGCCTATTTCTTCATTGATGGGATGGCTTGAGCTGGTACGTATGAAGTATGATAAAGCTGAGGATGATAGTGTACTTAATGAAATGGAGCGGGATATAAAACGCTTGGAGGTGGTGGCGGATCGGTTTTCCAAAATAGGCTCTACCCCAACATTGTCGAGCCATGTGGTGTATAAAGTCATAGAAGATTTTGTTAATTATTTTCGGATTAGGGTGAGTGAAAAGATTTCTTTTGAACTTTCTGGAGATACTCAAGCGAGTGCTTTATTGAATGTGCAGCTTTTCGAATGGATTATAGAGAATCTCTTAAAAAATGCGGTTAACGCTATAGAAGTTGAAGGCAAAGTGTTCATACATATTTCTGAAAATATAGCAAAAGAAGAAATCTGTATAGACATCCGGGATACGGGAAAAGGGTTGTCAAAATCAAATTTTGACGCTATTTTTGAGCCCGGATTTACCACCCGAAAAAGAGGGTGGGGCTTAGGATTGAGTCTGACGAAAAGAATGATCGATTACCATAAGGGGCAAATTTTTGTGAAGGAATCCGAAATAGAGAAAGGAACAACTTTTCGTATTGTGTTAAAGAGTGATACGAGCTATGTCCCTGATAAAAGCGGGTAGTTTTTTGAGTATTGCAGATGTTGACGTAAAATGAAATCAAGCAAAAACAGTTCCTGTACTTAGAATGAATACAAGAATTTTAAGCGTCCGGCTAATCGGGGATATTTTCAACACTTTGGTGAACAAGCCTCTAAAATAAGTAAAATATGATTTGGTATAAAAAATACTCTTTGCAAGATGTAAATGCAATTTTAGCGAAAAATATGACTTCCTTTTTGGAAATTACAGCGGTGGATATTTCTGATAATGCCCTCGTAGCTACTATGCCTGTTACTGACCGGGTAAAGCAGCCTTATGGCTTGCTTCACGGCGGAGCGTCTGTCGTATTAGCAGAATCGGTTGGCAGTGTAGCCAGCGCTCTTATTGTAAATTTAGAAAAATTTATGGTGGTAGGTATGGAGATAAATGCAAATCATATCCGAGCTGTAAAAGACGGAATTGTGACAGCCACTTGTACCCCCTTACATATCGGTGCTTCATCTCATGTCTGGGAAATTAAAATACGCAATGAACAAGATAAATTGGTTTGTATATCACGGTTAACTGTTGCTGTTTTGAAAAAAAGATAAGCAAGAGAAAGACATGGTGCCCGTCAAATATTTGATATAAACAAAGTTGTTTTTTTCATAAATCCGTTAATTTTTCTTACCCTTGTAAGAATTAAAAATATAATATTTAATAAATCTAAACATGCAGTCGAACACAACAGCTAAAAATAGCCCAAAACAATCTACTCTTGGCCCTATGATAATCATTGGGTCATTGTTTTTTATTTTTGGTTTCGCCACTTGGCTTAACTCTTTGTTGATTCCGTATTTGCAAATAGCTTGTGAGCTTACGGAAGTGCAATCTTATTTTGTGACCTTCGCGTTTTATATTGCTTATTTAGTGATGGCACCTGTATCTACCTCGGTGCTCAATAAATATGGCTTTAAACAGGGAATGGGGATAGCTTTGGCAGTTATGGCTGTCGGTGCTTTATTGTTTATTCCAGCGGCTTATATGCGGGAGTACAGCATCTTCCTGTTGGGTCTATTTATCATGGGAGGCGGTTTGGCTATTTTACAAACAGCTTCGAATCCTTATATTACGATTATAGGGCCTGTTGAAACTGCAGCGAGAAGAATCAGCATCATGGGGATCTGTAATAAATTGGCAGGAGCCATTGCCCCTATATTAATTGGTTTATTCTTAAATCTTGATGAAGCGGATAAAGTTTCTGCACAAGTAGAGAGTATGTCAGCGGCAGAGTATGCAAGTGCCTTGGATGCGGTAGCCTTAAAAGTTGTAAATCCTTACATCGGTATTGTTGTCGTCTTAGTGCTTTTATCCATTTGGATCTTTAATTCCAATCTTCCTGAAGTGTCAGGAGACGAAGAGGAGACGGAAGATCATCATCCGATTTCGGAAACTAAAACAAGCGTTTTTCAGTTTCCGCACGTGCTTTTAGGTGTATTAGCTTTGTTTCTATACGTAGGCGTGGAGGTGATAGCAGGAGATACTATTATTAAATACGGTAATCATTTAAATATACCTTTATCTATAGCTAAGTTTTTTACGGCAGGTACAATGGCTGCAATGGTGGCAGGGTATATTGTGGGAATTATTATCATTCCAAAATATATCAGCCAATCTCTTGCCTTAAAAATATGTGCTATTCTTGGGATTGCCTTTACACTCGGGATTGTCTTTACCGACGGAATAACGTCGCTTGTTTTTGTGGCTCTTTTAGGTTTGGCTAATTCATTAATCTGGCCGGCGGTTTGGCCATTAGCTTTGACCGGAGTGGGGAAATTTACCAGTGCCGCTTCTGGTCTCTTGGTTATGGGAATCGCAGGAGGAGCCGTCATACCCTTACTCTATGGATGGCTTGCCGGAGGAAGCATGGGACCTCATCAAGCTTATTGGATAGCTTTTCCATGTTACCTATTTATATTGTATTATGGGATTTCTGGGCATAAAATCGGACTGCCGAAAGATGTAGAACCTCCGAAAGAAGAGGTGTAAATAAAAAGAGAATTTTTAGGGGGTATTATATCCTACGAGAAATGAAAATGTCGGCTTTTATTAGGGAAAAGCCGACATTTTTAATGTAAATAACCTGAGTTTTAAATCAAAAAGTATCCTTTCCTTTCTTTTCAAAGATCGTTTAGCATTATTATTCTTTTTTATCCCCGATTAAAATAAAGAGAAGCGTTGGCGGTTTCTGTTTTTTTTTAAAATTTTACAAAGCGCATTTATGCAAACGTTTGTTTTATTTGCGCAAACGGTTGCATTTAATTTTCATTTTGTTTCCTCATTATATTCTCTAATTTCGAACATCTAAAATCGGGCTGGTGTCTGGTTTTGATATGTGTATTGGCAGACATCTTAAAAATTGGTATATGAGCAAAAAATTTATTCATTCTTTTTTTGTGCGTAGGCTTTCCCTTTATTCAACAGCATTTTTATTTTCTCTTTCCGTGCTGAAGTTTGCTCATGGAGCAAACAAAGAGTTGAGTACAGGTATTGTGAAGCACAGTTTTCAGGAAAAAATTACAGGAACAGTTTCTTCTTCCTCCGGGCCTTTAGCGGGAGTCACTGTTTATATTAAGGAAGACGCATCAATTGCAACCTCTTCGGATGAAGAAGGACATTTTTCTATAGACGCTTCCGAGGGGCAGACACTTGTGTTTTCGACGATTGGTTATGAAGCGTTTGAAAAAGAGGTGGAAGGAACTTCTATGGATGTAGTATTGGAAGCCAGTAGCGAAGATCTGGAAGAGGTGGTGGTAGTGGCGTTTGGCACTCAAAAGAAAGCAAACCTTACCGGTTCTGTTGCCTCTATTACACCTAAGCAATTGGCAGAAAGACCGGTTACATCTTTGGCGAATGCTTTACAGGGAATCTCTCCGGGAGTTACGGTATTAAATAGACCGGGAGAAGTAGCGAAAGATAATGATGCGGGCATTACGGTAAGAGGCCGTACAAACTTGGACAGTCCGTCGCCGATGTATATTATTGATGGTATTCCGGCTTCGGCTGCGGAGTTTTCGGCATTAAGCCCCGAAGATATCAATGACATGTCTGTGTTAAAAGATGCAGCTTCGGCATCATTATACGGATCGAGAGCAGCCAATGGGGTTATTTTGATAACAACCAAAAGTGGAGGAGGGGATAAACCGGTTATTGGTTTTTCTGCTAACTATGGTTGGCAGCGATCGACTTTTCTTCCTGATTTCGCCAATTCTTTAGAATATATAGAGCTTTACAATAAAGCTGAGACAAATGCAGGAAGACCAGAGACTTTTACCGATGATATTATAGAAAAATATAAAACAGGAAGTGATCCGGATTTATATCCTAATACGGATTGGTATAAGGAAATCCTGAATCAGGGAGCTCCACAACGGGAAGTTAATTTAAATGTTACCGCACCTGGGGATTTAGCAGATTACTATTTAGGGGTGACATATTTTGATCAGGAGTCTTTGTCGCCGGGCCGTAAGCAAGATCGTCTGAATGTTAAATTGAATACAAAAAGTGAAGTCGTTAAAGATATATTGACAGTGGGAACTAATCTTTCTTTTTTAAAGCAGGATTACGATAGAACAGGGCTTCCCATCGAATGGGTGGAAATGGGAAGAGCGTTGCCTCTCACCGTATTGAAGCAATCAAATGGTGAGTGGGGTTCTATTTCTAACGGGCAAACGAATGCCACTATCGCGAAAAACAACCAACTGAGAAGAATTACCCAAGGAGGAGAAGGCAATAATAGAGATAATTATTTACAGCTTTCAGGAAATGCGTCACTGACTCCTTTTGAAGGCTTTTCTTTAGATGGTTTGGTTTCTTTGAAATATTCAAATTCCAATACCTGGTCTTTTGACCATACGATGGATCCTATTGTTGATTTTTTGACGGACAAGCCTTTAGCTTCCACAGCTACTACCGTAAATGAAATGATGGAATACTGGGGTAAGCGACAAGAATTAATGTTGCAAGCTACAGCTAATTATGAAAAAACATTTGACAAGCACTATGGTAAAGTAACAGCAGGGGTGTCCCAAGAATCAAATATTTATAGGCAAGCCTTTATTGGACGGAAAAACTTTTTAAACAATGATTTAGAAACTATTGTAACGGGTTCCTCCGGGTCTTCTGACATCAGCTCGGACGATGATGGACTGGCAAACAGAAGTATTCAAGATGAATGGGCAATCCGTTCTTTTTTCGGTCGGTTTAATTATAGATACGATGATAAATATCTCTTTGAAGCGAATACACGAATTGATTACTCTTCCAGATTTGCGCCAGAGGTAAGAAGGGCTGTATTCCCTTCTTTTTCTGCGGGATGGAACATAGATAGGGAGTCATTTATGCAAGATGTGCTTTGGTTAGATGCATTGAAGCTAAGAGGGTCTTGGGGAGTCTTAGGTAATCAGAGTGAAGTAGCTATTGGAAATTATTTCAATTTGATTGAGATTGGTTCTTATTACAATTTTGAAGGAGCAGCAGTGGACGGAGCACGCCAAGCTTCTGCCGTAAATAGAGATGCTTTATGGGAAAAGGTCTATATGTCTAATATCGGAGTTGATGCAACCATTCTTAATGGTAAAGTAAATTTAACGGCAGATATTTTTGAGAAAAATGCAAGGGGTATTTTAATCCGTCCCACGTTTTTAGCTACTTCAGGCTGGGAAGAAGCTCCTTTTTTCAACCAGGGCGAAACGAGAAATAGAGGGATTGAAATTGTCGCTACTTATAATGGAACAATAGGGCAGGATTTTGCATACTCTATTTCCGGAAATTTATCTAAGATTAATAATAAGATCATCAGCCTGGGCACCGGGCGTGATGAAATGATGACAGATAGATGGATAAATAGGATTGGCGGATCGGTAGGAGATTTTTATGGATATAGATCGGATGGACTCTTTACTTCGCAGGAAGAAATTGACAATCATCCTGATCAATCTTCTATAGCCGGTCACTCTCAAGTAGGGGATGTGAAATATGTAGATGTGGATGGAGATGATAAGCTTACAGCGCAAGACAGAACTATTTTGGGAAATGATGTTCCTTGGTTCAACTATGGGTTTAACGTAAGCGCATCGTATAAAAATTTTGATTTAGATGTTTTAACATATGGGGTAGGAGGTGTGAAAACATATTTGGAACAGGAAGCTGCTCACCCTTTTTTCAATGGAGGAAATGTGAAGAGAGCGTGGTTGGACGGTTGGTCAGAAGATAATAATAAATCCGATGCCCCATTCCCTAGAATTACCCAAATTGCTGATGCACAGCAAAATTATATAAGTTCAGATTTTTGGTTGTTTAGCGGTAATTATTTCCGTATTCGGGGAATTACATTGGGTTATACTTTCGATCAAGACTTGATCAGCAAAGCCAATGTCTCCTCTCTGCGCATTTTTGCTTCGTCAAATAACCCTTTTACATTTATGGCGGATAAAAGATTAGCAGATTACGACCCAGAGACAGGATCAGGTAGAGCGAGTTACCCCGGGGTTAAAACGTTTTCTATCGGTGTTACGGCTAAGTTTTAATGAATCAAAAAATAGATACAATGAAGAAATTAATATATATAGCCTTTATTAGTGCAGCTACATTGACAGCATGTAGTGATGACTTTTTGGAAAGGCCCCCTTTAAACTCCGTTTCTGAAGATACGTTCTGGCAGTCTGAAGAAGATGTTTACTTAGCGGTTAACGCACTATACGCAGATCTGCCGGCAGATGGCTTGATATATGAAGACGGAGCGACAGATATTGCACATGCACAAAACCCTTGGGAGAGTACAGCTACTGATGTCTCTTCCGGAGTAGTGAACACAACCTTAGATGCAGGGTGGTCATATATAGATAAGCGGAAAGCTAATTATTTCCTAGATAATGTGGATAAAGCGGAAATGAGTGAAACTCTAAAAGAACGCTACAAAGCTGAAGTCCGTTTTATTAGGGCATTTTCTTACTTTAGAATGGTTAGTAAATTTGGAGACGTCCCTTTAGTAACTAGTGAACTGGGTTTTTCAGAAGAAGAGTTGAATATTCCGCGTACACCGGAAGAAGAGGTATATGCGTTTATTTTGGCCGAACTGGAAGAAGTTGCAGAGGTGTTACCTACTTCTTATAGCGGAGGAAAACCAAATGAGGTAGGACGTATTACTAAGGGAGCGGCCTTGGCGCTTAAAGCCAGAGTACACTTGTATATCCAACAATTTGAAGAGGCGGCTCATGCGGCTCAGGAGGTAATGGAGCTGGGGTATGAGCTGTTCACGGTGAATGAAGAGCTTGATGTGGACAAAGAAGATGACTATAGCCAGTTCATAGATTTTACGGATAGTCAGCAAGAGCAAGAGTTTCGTCTGGCTTTGAGAAGTTATGAAGGATTATTCCATGAAGTGAACAATGGAAATAAGGAGGTGATTTTAGATCGCCAATTTATCAAACAAGAACAACCAAACTCTTTAAATACCCTTTTGATAGAGGGGGGCGAAGGAGGCTGGAGTTCTGTTACACCTACACAAAATCTGGTAGATGCCTATCAAAGTTTTTTGACAGGTGAAGACATTACACCGGATTCAAAAGAAGCAAGAGCAGAAAATTACAGCAAAGAGGATAAGACTGACTTTGTAAAAGAATTTAAGAATAGGGATCCCCGCTTCTATGCAACGGTGCTGTTTGAAACAGCTCCCTGGAACGCTTTGACCAAAGCAGGGAATTATACCTTTGCATGGAAAGAAGGAGGAAATAACATGTCCAGAACAGGGTACAACTTCCGTAAATTAGTGGATCCGAAAGCAAATGTTGACAACTTAGATAGTTATACGAATATGGTTATACTTCGTTATGCCGAAGTATTGCTTACGTATGCCGAAGCAAAGAATGAGGTCTCCGGACCGGACAATTCTATATATGATGCCATCGATCAAATCCGAAAAAGAGTGGGCATGCCTGTGTTAGACAGGAATAAAGTGTCTACTAAAGAACAACTTAGAGAAGCTATCCGTAAAGAAAGGATGGTTGAGCTAGCTTTAGAAGGCCAACGGTATATGGACATTCGTCGTTGGGAAACTGCTCCGGAAGTCATGACAGATATATACAGTATTTCAAACTCCCGTATACAACAAAGAGTATGGAATGATAAACTATATCTAATGCCCGTGCCCCAAAATCAAATTGATTTATCTTATGGTGTTTTAGAGCAGAATCCAGGATATTAGTAGTTTATGTCTTGTTTTATCAAAAAAGCCGCTGATCATAGTATTAGTGGCTTTTTTGATGAGCAGCCTTAATAATGTATGGGTAATAAACTATCACAGGTATTGAAGCTATCTAAGGTTTTGGAAGTAATTCCGTTTGCCCCTGGTGGCTCCTTAGGGATGAAAGTAAATTCCGAATCAAAAATCAGGGAAATTTAGGTTGAAACTGTTCCCGAAAATGAAAAACTGTATGTTCAGTACAGTTCAAATGGTAAAGAATGGACGGGAGAAAAAGAAGGATCTGATTTTATCCGCTTGACAAATCTGAATAGGGAAAGTATTCTATTAGAAAAGTTTGAAATGACATTTGATTACAAGGGAAGGCATCCTATATAAAAAATAATAGGAGGAAATTAATGTAAAAATCCTCCTATTATTAACAATTAAAAATTATTTATTGTCTTAAAACTGCATGGCAATTATGGTTTCTGTAGTTTTGATGATTATTAAT
>Ga0079226_10001364_pt1 | contig 18720 bp, 15 predicted proteins | sample Poulit2014_FD_76345 | JGI IMG/M metagenome (GOLD analysis project Ga0079226, IMG submission 76345) | Agricultural soil microbial communities from Georgia to study Nitrogen management - Poultry litter 2014 | ecosystem: Environmental > Terrestrial > Soil > Agricultural land | place: USA: Georgia... | reverse complement strand
TTTTTCTTTTTATCTTCTGTATCACTTCCAGGTTGAACATGGGAAGGTGTATCGCTGGCAGGAAAACTTTCTTCTACCTGTTCGTCAATTTTTCTTTCTTTTCTTTTTCTTTCTTCAGAAGTTTTATCTTGATTTTCTTTATTTGATTTGTTGTCAGAATTTTTCATGATATCTCTTTTAAATTTATTTAGAAAGATAGGAAGAGATTAAAAACACGCTGAGTTTTATTATTTTTTACATTAATCTTAAAAAAAATAATCTTCTATTTTTTCTGTATTTGTCTAAAATAAGTAAACCAACTATCTTTGCAATTTCTATGAGTAAAACAACAATTCTTCAAAAATTTTCACAGTCTCCTCAACAGCAGGAACTGCAGGAAAATATTTCCCTTTATGGAAATAAAAAACAAAAAATTCAACTGCAAGGATTAATAGGTTCTTCCTTGTCTTTTGTGCTTACCAATGCTTTTAAAAACACAGAAAAAACTTTTCTATTAGTTTTTAATGATAAAGAAGAAGCAGCTTATTATTTCAATGATTTAGAATTGCTTGTTGGAAAAGAAGAAGTGTTTTTTTATCCGGGAAGTTATCGCAGACCTTATCAAATTGAAGATGTTGATAATGCCAATGTTTTGTTGAGAGCAGAAGTGCTCAACCGTATAAATTCCCGAAAAAAACCAGCGATAATTGTAACTTATCCAGAAGCTTTATTTGAAAAAGTAGTCACACGAAAAGAACTGAAAAAAAATACTTTTAAAATAAAAGTTGGCGATGAATTATCTTTAGATTTCATCAATGAAGTTTTATTTGAATATGAATTTAAAAGAGTTGATTTTGTTGTAGAACCAGGAGAATTTTCTGTAAGAGGAGGAATCATTGATGTTTTTTCTTTTAGTGATGATCAACCTTATAGAATTGAATTTTTTGGTGATGAAGTAGATAGCATTAGAAATTTTGATATAGAATCTCAGCTTTCTACAGAAAAAGTAAAACAAGCTCAGATTATTCCTAATGTTGAGAATAAAAATATAAATGAAATCAGAGAAAGTTTTTTAGAATATATTTCTGCAGAATCTGTTATTTTTCTTAAAAACTATGACTTCTGTGCTGCACAAATTGAAGAATTATTTCAAAAAGCAGAAAAAACATTTTCTACTTTATCGGCAGATATTTCTCATCAAAAACCAGAAGAATTATTTCTGAAAGCAGAAGTTTTAAAAAATCAAATCCAAGATTTTACTGTTTTTGAGTTGAGCAATCAAACTTATTTACAAGAAACAGCAGAAATCAAAAACATTACTTTTCACACCAAACCTCAACCTTCTTTTAATAAGAAATTTGAATTGTTGAGAAAAGATTTATTACAACATCAAGCTGAAGGTTTTTCTAATATTATTTTTTGTGCAAATCAACAACAAGCACAGCGATTTCATGATATTTTTGAAGCACAAGAAAATGATGAAGATGAAAAATTAAATTACCAAACTATAGTTTTACCTGTTCACCAAGGATTTATTGATGAAGTAGGAAAACAAGTTTGTTATACTGATCATCAAATCTTTGAGCGCTATCATAAATTCAGATTAAAAACAGGGTTTGCCAAAAAACAAGTCATCACTTTAAAGGAATTAAACAACTTAAACAAAGGTGATTTTGTAGTTCACATCGACCACGGAATAGGAAGATTTGCTGGACTACAAAAAATAGAAGTAGAAGGGAAATACCAAGAAGCCATCAAGTTGTTATATGCCAAAAGAGATGTTTTATATTTGAGTATTCACTCTCTTCATAAAATCACAAAATATAACGGAAAAGAAGGAACAGAACCTACTTTACATAAATTAGGCGGAACAGCTTGGGCAAGAAAAAAGAAGAAAACAAAATCCAGAGTTAAGCATATTGCTTTTGATTTGATCAAACTTTATGCTAAACGAAAAATGGAAAATGGTTTTCAATATGCTCCAGATTCTTATTTACAACATGAATTGGAAGCATCTTTTATTTATGAAGACACGCCAGATCAAAGCAAGGCAACTGCTGATGTAAAAAAAGATATGGAAAGTCCACAACCTATGGATAGATTGGTTTGTGGAGATGTAGGTTTTGGAAAAACAGAAGTTGCCATTCGTGCAGCTTTTAAAGCAGTAGATAATGGAAAACAAGTTGCTGTTTTAGTACCCACCACCATATTGGCTTTTCAGCATCATAGAACTTTTTCAGAACGCTTGGCAGAAATGCCTGTTAAGGTAGATTATCTCAATCGTTTTAGAACAGGAAAAGAACGAAAAAATGTTTTGGAAAAACTAAAAAATGGATCTTTAGATATTGTCATCGGAACACATCAATTGGTGAATAAATCTGTAAAATTTAAAGATTTAGGATTATTGATTGTAGATGAAGAACAAAAATTTGGCGTAAGTGTAAAAGACAAACTCAAAACGATAAAAGAAAATGTAGATACTTTAACTTTAACTGCTACGCCAATTCCAAGAACTTTACAATTCAGTTTGATGGCGGCAAGAGATTTATCAAATATTTCTACCCCTCCACCTAATCGTTTTCCAATAGAAACCAATGTGGTTAGATTTTCTTCTGAAAATATTAGAGATGCGATTTCTTATGAAATTGAACGCGGCGGACAAGTGTTTTTTATCCACAATAGAGTAGAAAATATCAAAGAAGTAGCAGGAATGATTCAAAGATTAGTTCCCGATGCAAGAGTGGGAATTGGTCATGGGCAAATGGAAGGAAAAAAACTGGAAAAATTAATGTTGAGTTTTATTGATGGAGAATTTGATGTGTTGGTCTCCACCACTATTGTAGAAAGCGGATTAGATGTTCCCAATGCTAACACCATTTTAATCAATAATGCCAACAATTTTGGATTATCAGATTTACATCAAATGCGCGGTCGAGTAGGGAGAAGCAATAAAAAAGCCTTTTGTTATTTCATCACTCCGCCATATTCTGCGATGACAGAAGATGCCAGAAAAAGAATTCAAGCTTTAGAGCAGTTTTCTGGTTTAGGAAGTGGAATTCATATTGCGATGAAAGATTTGGAAATCCGTGGAGCAGGAGATTTATTAGGCGGAGAACAAAGTGGATTTATCAATGATATGGGATTCGAAACTTATCAGAAAATCTTAAGCGAAGCTATTGAAGAATTAAAAGAAAATGAGTTTAAAGAATTATATAAAGATGAAAATATTGAGGAAAAAGATTTTGTAAAAGAAGTGCAGATAGATACAGATTTTGCAATAATGTTTCCTGATGATTATATCAATAATATCAACGAAAGATTAAATTTATATACCAAATTGAACGAGTTGACTTCAGAAGAAGAATTGTTAGCTTTTGAAAAAGAATTGACAGATCGTTTTGGAGAATTACCTGTTCAAGCAGTGGATTTACTCAACAGTATTAGAATAAAATGGATTGCTAAACACATTGGTTTAGAAAGAGTGATTATGAAAAAAGGAGTTTTAATCGGATATTTTATTGCTAATCAAGAATCTCGTTTTTACCAAACTCAAAACTTTAGTAAAGTGCTTCAATATGTGCAAACACACCCGATGTTGTGTGCTTTAAAAGAAAAAGAAACCCGAAGTGGTTTGCGTTTATTAATCAGATTTGAAAATATAAAATCAGTAAAAGATGCTTTACGAGTTTTAAAACCTTTAGATTTTAAAAGCAAAGAGAAGATAACTGCTTAAAAACCAAAAGGTTTGATGGCATACCTAAACTGAAAATCATCCATTTCATTATTTAGATCTCTTAGTGTTCCAATTTCATCACTAAATTCTTCTAATTGAGGTAAATCCATATTTATAAAATGAATTTTTAAAGGCAAGCTGACTTCTCCAGAAATTACATCAGCTAAAGCATCTAAATTTTCTCCAAAATGCAAAGGAAGTTTGAGCTCTTCTTTTAGTTTAGCGTATAATTCTTCTTTGGTTTTTATCTTTATAAAATCGATTTTTACTAACATAATAAATTATTGTTTTTGAAAGGTTTTGTAATGATCTTTGGTGATGTAAATCAATCCATCATTGCTAAAAACTAATCGATCAGCATTGCGTTTTCCGCAATCATAATTCAAATCAGCTTCATAAAATATTCTCCCTTTTTTGTTGGGTAATTTTTTCTCTCGATTTCCAAATCTGTCTCCACCAATCGCTTTTTCTGGTAAAACATCACATAAATTACCTTTCACAGGAATCCAACCTTGAGATTTAGCTTCATTTTTCGTCAGATAATAATCAGGTAATTCTCCGTGTTTTTTTACATATTCCACCACAATATCTTCTGCAGTAAGTGCATTAATATCTGAAAAAGAAGAAGTTGAATCTTCAGAAAAAATCATTTCTTCTACATTTTCCGTGGAAGTATTTTCTTCATTTTCATTGTTTTTTTGAAGATAAGTAATTCCAAAAATAACAGCTACTAATAATAAAATATTAAGTGCTTTTTTAGCAGAAAACTTTGATTTCATTAAAAAATGGATTTATTAATTAATAAAAAAGGATATATTTTTATGACAAAGATATATATTCGTTTTTCGTATTTTGCTTAAAAAGTATTAAAAGCGATATTTAATAATAAAATTTTCACTTTATAAATCAAAATATAATGAGATTTCAAGTAGTTATATTATTCATTTCTTTCATTTTTTTCACTTCTTGTCATAAAGATAAAAGTTCAGATTTTTCAGCAGATGAAAAAGAAATAATCTCTTTTAAATTTGAAAAAGAATTAAATTCTTCTCTTCCTGAAGATTTAGAAGGAACAGTTTTAAATTCAGAAATTCTGTTGACAGCTTCAGAAGTGATAGATGCTTCAGCTTTGACGGCTACTTTTGAATTTGCTGGAGAAAGCGTATATGTAAAAGATAAAAAACAAGAATCAGGAGTTGATGAAAATGATTTTTCAAAACCTATTACTTATGATGTTTTTGATCAAGAAGGAAATTCAAAATCTTATGCAGTTAAAATCACCACTTTACCAGATATAAAATCTGAAGTTCCTCATATTTATATCACAACAGATGGTGAAGAACCTGTAGTTTCTAAAGAAAATTATTTAGAAGCAGATATTTTTGTAGATGGAAAAGAAGTTTATGAAGATTTTGAAGGAAGAACAAAAATAAGAGGAAGAGGAAATGATTCTTGGAATCAGCCTAAAAAACCTTATAAACTAAAACTTTTTGATAAAAAAGAAATCTTAGGACTTTTACCTGGTAAAAAATGGATTTTAAGATCCAATTATAGAGCAGAAAGTTTGATGTTAGATGCTGTGGCTTTTAGAATGGCAAGTTTGTTAGATATGCCTTACTCTCATCATGCTGTTCCTGTGGATATTACTTTAAATGGAGAATATATGGGAAGCTATACTTTTACAGAACAAAAAGAAGTAAAATCCAATAGAATAAATGTAGGAAGTGAAGGATTATATCTCAATTTAGATACTTATATGCACAAACCTCCTGGGTTGTTTTATTCTGAGTTTTTTGAATTACCAGTGATGATTCGCTATCCAAAATTTAAAAACTTTTCTCCTTCAGAAGTAGAAAGTGAACTGGAAAGAATTAAAAATGATTTTGAAAGTTTTGAAGAAAAAGTAGCTGCGGCAGATTTTCCAGAAAATGATTACTTAGATGATTTTGATGCTTTGGAATTGGTGAATTATTTAATTGTTTATAATCTGAGTTTAAATCGAGAAATCAATCACCCGAAAAGTACATTTGTGCATAAACACAAAAATGGAAAATATAAAATGGGACCTGTTTGGGATTTTGATTGGGCTTTTGGATATGATGCTAATTTAAATCAGCATTTTACTACTCCAGAAAAACCTTTATTTGTGTCAGAAGATTTAATAGGAAAAACTTTTTTTAGCAAATTTTTAGAAGACCCAGAAATAATAGAGTTATATAAAGAACGTTGGAATTGGTTCAGGACGAATAAGTTTCCAATGTTGATTCAATATATTGAAGATTATGCAGAAGTGATAGAAGGTTCTTATGCTTTGGATTATGATAAGTGGGGGCAAGGTGTGGGCGATGCGGAAACAGCTGCAGCAGAATTGATTGATTGGTTGAATCAAAGAGCTGCTTATATGGATGGATATATTTCTGGATTATAAATAATTAAAAACAATTATGATGAAAAATATTTTTGCTTTTATAGTATTGACATTTTTTTCTGTGAGCATAAGTTTTGCACAGATAGAAAAAAGTTTAGAAGATTTTAATACTGTCAGAGTTGGCAATAAAATAGAATTAAAACTGATTAAAGCTGATGAAAATAAAGCGATAATTTCTGGAGAAAATGCAGCAGAAGTAAAGTTGATTATAAAAAACGATCAGCTTAGGATAAGAATGGAAACCACAAAACTTTTAAAAGGAGAAGATATTGTAGTGCAGTTATTTTATAAAGAAATAGATGAAATTACAGCTTCAGAAGGAGCTTTGGTTTCTGCCAAAAACACTTTGACGCAAAATCAACTTAAAATCACAGCAAATAAAGGGGCTGATGTGGAGTTAGATTTAGCGATACAAAAATTAGAAATCAGAACAAATTCAGGTGGAGAAATCACTTTAACAGGAAAAGCTGAAGTGCAAGAAATCGTTGCCAATAGTGGCGGATTTTATGATGGAGAAAAATTAGAAACTCGACATACAAAAGTTACGGTAAATGCAGGAGGAAAAGCTGATGTTAATGCTGTTAAAACTGTGGATGCAAAAACCAGGGCAGGAGGAGAAATCCATATTTGGGGAAATGCTGAGGTAAAAGAAAAGAAAATTGCTGGCGGAAAAGTAAAGCTTCACCGTTAAGATATAAAACTAAAAAGAGCATGAAGTTTCATGCTCTTTTTAGCTTTTGTAAAATCCCTTTAAATTTTACATTCTTCAGCTGATTTTACACCTAATTTTTTCAAAAATATATTGAGTAAACACCATTTTGTCAAGGAAAATTGAAAGAGGTTCGCGCCGACAAATACAGCAAGCCAAATCCAGTTGATGTTTACAAAATAAGTCATAAATGAGGAAAACAAAATCATGCTTCCTGCAAATAATCTAATATATCTTTCTCGTGTCATAATTTATTTTTTTAAAGTGTTTGATTTTTCAATATTCATAATTCCGATATGGATTTTTGTGCGTAAATCACAAGTAGTGTTCAGATCTTCTACAGCTTGAAATACTTTTTCTGAAATCTCTTCACTCACCATAGCAAAAAACAATAAGGAATCTACTTTGTTGGTTGGATTTGCAAACCAATTTCGGTTCATTTCTTCTTTTGAAATATCTCTAAATCCTGCTACTGTGTTGTAAGAAAAGGCGAAAACTCCATTTTCAGCTAATATTGTTTTTATGCTTTCTTCAAAGGCTTTTACAGCGGTTATAACTAATAATTTCATATTATCTTTTTATTAAATTGTTCATTCTTCTAAATGTTTCCATTTTTTTCTTTCCACTAAATAATAAATCGTAGGAACCACAAAAAGCGTCAATAAAGTTGAAGCAATGGCACCGCCGATTAATGAAATAGCCAATCCTTGGAAAATCGGATCCCATAAGATAACAACTGCTCCAATCATCACCGTTCCGGCTGTTAATAAAATCGGAACAGTTCTGACGGAAACCGCATCAATAATAGCTTGTTTCAGCGGAATATTTTCGCGTAAACGAATTTCTATAAAGTCGATAATCAACACTGAGTTTCTGACCATAATTCCTACTAAAGCAATCATTCCAATAAAGGAAGTTGCGGTAAAAAAAGCGCCCATCAGCCAGTGTCCTAAAATAATTCCGATCAACGCCAGCGGAATTGCCGCCATCATCACAATCGGCGTGACAAAATTTTGGAACCAACCCACAATCAACATATAAATCACAATGATAACGATGATAAAAGCGATTCCTAAATCGCGGAATACTTCTAAAGTAATCTGCCATTCTCCATCCTATTTTACGGTGAAGTTTTGCTCACTTTCAGGTTGCCCCATATACAATTCGTCAACGGTATATCCTTTTGGCAATTCTATTTCTTCCAGTTTTTCCTGAATTCCTAAAATGGCATACGCCGGACTCTCTAACTCCCCGGCCATATCGGCTAAAACATACACCACCGGTTGCTGGTCTTTTCTGTGAATGGATTTAGCTAAACTTCCTTTTTTAACGTGAACAATATCTCCTACAGGAATCAAATCTCCTTGTTGAGATTTTATTTTAAAATTGAGAATATCTTCAATTCCAGATTTATCTTCATCGGCTAAAGCCAAAACCATATCTACAGGTTGCACAGAATTTTCATCATATAATTGGGTGATTGCGTGTTCTCCCATAATCATACTGATATTCTTCACGATTTGCTCTGGAACAATTCCATAAATCATCGCTTTGGTGCGGTCTATTTCCAAATTATACTCCGTTTGCTCCGCTTCCACATTCCAATCTACATCAACTACATCATCTGTGTTTTGTAAAATTCCCTTTACTTGCTCGGCTACTTCAATTTGCTTTTCATAATCCGGACCATAAATTTCTGCTACTACAGTAGAAAGTACAGGAGGACCTGGCGGAACTTCTACTATTTTTATATTTGCGCCGCTCTTCTCCGCAATTTTCTGAATCTCGGGTCTTACTTTTTTAGCAATATCATGACTTTGAAGTTTTCTTTTGTCTTTTGGCAATAAATTCACTTGAATATCTGCCACATTGCTTCCTGATCTTAAATCGTAATGCCGTACCAATCCATTAAAAGTAATCGGAGAAGAGGTTCCTACATAATTTTGATAACCCACTACTTCTGAAACTGTGGATAAATAATCAGCTATTTCACGGGTAACGGCAGAAGTCTTTTCTAAAGTCGATCCTTCCGGCATATCTATGACGACCTGAAATTCATTTTTATTGTCAAAAGGTAACATTTTCACGGCTACTGCTTTGAAATAAAACAGAGAAACCGATCCTAATAACAGTAAAATAACACCGACAAATAATGCTGTTCTCTTTTTTGCACTTTCTAAAAAAGGACGCTGATATTTATCGAAAAACTTATAAATCCAAGTGGTTTTTTCCTGATTTTCTTTTTTTACTTCTTGTTTTTTATTTTCTCTAAGTAAATGATAACCTAAATAAGGCGTGATTGTCAAAGCAATTAATAAAGACAACAACATCGCTATCGAAGCCCCAATGGGCATCGGACTCATATAAGGTCCCATCATTCCGGAGACAAAAGCCATCGGAAAAATGGATGCAATTACAATAAATGTCGCCAAAATTGTAGGATTTCCTACCTCGTTAATCGCATAAATTGCGGCATCTTTAAAAGGCAATCTCTTCATTTTAAAATGACGGTGCATATTTTCTGCAATAATAATACTGTCATCTACCACAATTCCCACCACAAAAACTAAAGCGAAAAGGGTAATTCTATTTAAAGTATAACCTAGGATATAATAACTGAATAAGGTTAACGCAAAAGTCAACGGAACGGATAAAAACACCACCAATCCACCTCTCCAGCCCATGGCAATCATTACCAATCCGGTAACAACGATAATAGCTAAAAATAAGCTCGAAAAGAGTTCGCTAACTTTTTCTGAAGCGGTTTCTCCATAGTTTCTACTGATTTCCATATGGACTTCAGCTGGAATCATGTTTGATTTTAATTCTTCCGTTTTATCGAGAATTTTATCGGCAATTTTCATCGCATCCGCTCCTTCAACTTTGGCAATAGATAAAGTTACCGCGTTGTATTCAGAAGGAAAATCCTCATAAGCATCGTGAAATTTACTATATCCAAAAGAAACATAATCTTTTACGGTTTCCGGACCGTCCTCAACTTTGGCAACCTGATGTAAATAAACAGGCACTTCATTGTTTACGCCGACAATCAGATTCTCCACATCTTCTTTTTCGGCTAAAAAATCTCCTGAATTGATGAGGTATTCTTCATTATTATGCACAAAACTTCCGGATTTCATCCGATGATTTGTCGCTTTAAGCGTAGAAATAATCGATAAGCCGTCAATTTTCTGTGCGGCCATTTTATCTTTATCGACAATAATTTTCAGATTTCTCGATCTTCCACCAATCTGACGAATGGTGGAAACATCTTGTATTTTCTTGATTTCTCCGGTGATTTCTTCTGTCAATTGACGCAATTCAAAATCATCGTATTTCTCACTCCAAAAAGTTAATCCCAACATTGGAACATCATCAATGGAACAGGTTTTAATTATCGGAGGGAAAACTCCTTCCGGCATTAAATCCATATTCTTGATCAATTCATCATATAATTTTACATAAGAACGTTCGATGTCTTCTCCCACGTGAAACTGAACAATAATCATTGCCTGTTCATTTTGCGCCGTGCTGTGCAAATGTTCAACTCCTTTTATATTGGATAAAATTTTCTCCAAAGGTTCTAAAACCCTTCTTTCAACTTCTTTCGGACTCGCCCCCGGATAACCAATCATCACATCCACCATCGGAACATCGATCTGCGGCTCTTCTTCCCTGGGGATTAAAGAAGCGCTGTAAAGTCCTACTATCAACAAAGCAATCATCAACAAAAGCGATAACTTTGAAGTTAAAAATGCGGATGCTATTTTTCCTGAAATTCCTTTTTGCATATTTTCTAATCTTAAAATTAAACTTTACTGAAGGCTTACTTTTGCACCATTAAAAAGTCGGTCTTCCGTTTCTACCACATATTTATCGCCTATAGAAAGGCCCGACAAAACTTCTACCTGATCTTCAAAAGTTTTTCTTACTCTCAACCAACGCAATAATGCGGTGTCGTTTTCATTGATTACATAAACTCCCTGTAATTGTCCTTTTTGAACAAGAGCTTTTTTGGGAATAATCATTCTTTCCCGACCCGGTTTTTCGTTAGTTTCTTGCTTGAAATTCACATTGACAATCATTCCAGACAAAGCTTCTTTTTCATCTTTATCGAGATCGATTTTCACCAAGTATTGTCCGGCAGTCTGATTGGAAGATTTGCTTATTTCAGCAACTTTTCCGCTGATTGTTTTGTCTAACGATTTTATATAAACCTCAGCTTCTGTTTGCAAATCAAGGCTTAGAATATCTCTTTCTGAAACCATCAATACCGCTTCTAATTGCTCCGGATTTTCAATGCTTAAAACCGGCATTCCAGGATTAGCCATATCGCCTTCTTTTAGATGAACAGCAGAAATTACTCCTGAAAAAGGAGCGGTTAAATTGGAATAAGATAAATGAGCTTTTACTTCATTTTTTGCTTGTTTGGCATTTTCTAATTGTGCTGAAGCTACTTCAAAATTGGTTTGCATATCATCCAATTCTTTTTGAGTGGCACTCTTTTTTTCAAATAAAGCTTCATAACGTTCCAAATCTTTTTTGGCATTGTTATAAGCCGCTTCTGCTTGAGAAATACCAGCTGAAGTCTGGGCTTTTTTAGCAAATAAATCAGCGCTGTGAATGGTTGCCAGCAAATCTCCTTTCTTTACTTTTTGTCCTGTTTTTACTTCAACAGAATTTACAAAGCCCATCATTCTTGTGCTGATGTTTGCGTGGTTTTTAGCTTCTAATTTTCCGGTAACAACCAAAGATTGCCCTTGATTATTTGCAGTCAATTCATCTGCTTTTACCACAATCGGATCTAATTCTTTTGCAGTTTTCTTTTCCTCTTTTGAACAGGAAAAACTCAACAATAAAACGGATATAAATAATATAGTTTTGATTTTCATTTCTATGTTGTTTTTAATTATTGTTTTGGGTTAAAAACTCAATTTCAATTCTCAATAAATTATAGGTTTTGATCACTTCTAAATAATCGACTTCTTTCTCGAGTTTTGTAGTTTGAGAAAGCAATAAGTCTGCTGTTTTCTCCAGGCCTTCCTCATATCTGTTTTCTATGATTCGCAAAGCTTCAGCAGCTTGTTTTTTTGCTTTTTTAGTGGAAGAAAGTTTAGCCTCTGCACTTGATAAATCGCGTTTTGCTTTTTGCAATTCCAAATTGTTTTGTTCGATTTGCAGCTGTAATTCAGATTCGGCTTTTTCTATTTCCATTTTATTTTTCCTGATGGAATTGAATGTTTTATTTCCGTCGAAAATATTCCAGGAAAGAGAAATTCCAGCGATATAAGAATGCGTATTAAAACGCAATGTGTTTTTGTCGTTGTAATTAAATTCTCCAAAAGCATTTAATCGAGGCAACAAACTGTTTTTATTCATTTTTAACTGTTTTTGTTGTGCTTCCACTCCGCTTTTCATCGCTAAAATATCCGATCGGTTTTCTACGGAAGAAAAATCATTTTCAAGCGTATTTTTTAATTCCAAATCTGTAGTTGGTAAATAGTCTGCTGAGTTTTCCTCGCCCATTAACCAGGCTAAATATTCAGAGAGATTGGTGATGTTGTTCTTGATTTCAATTTCCTTATTTTTGATTTCAGCCAACTCCACCTCAACCATTAACACATCAGAATGTTTGGCGTAGCCTTGGTCTTCTAAATTTTTAGTGTTGCGTAAAAATTCTTCATAAGTAGAAATTCCTTGTTCCACTACGGTTTTTGCTTCATATAAAAATTGCAGATTCACGTAATTTTTTTCCAATTCAGCAATCAACATATTTTCTACATATTGTTTTTTATGATCCATGGCTTTAATTTTTTCTTTTAAAGCTTTTCTCGCCGAAAAAACATCAAAATTCAACAAAGGCTGCTGAATGGAAAACTGGGTGTTGAAATGCTGAAAACCACTTGGATTATTCAGTAATTCTGGATTAAAATCTTCTTGTCTAACTGACTTTTGTTGTAATCTAAATCCAAAAACATTCAGCGGATCGTTGGTGTAAAAACCAGTGTGACTGATTGAAATATCTGGCATAAAACCACTTGAGCTTCCAGCCAATTCTACTTCACTCAATGTAGATTCATATTGCTGAACTTTTAATTGCGTGTTATTTTCTTTTAGTAAATCAATAGCATTTTCCAGATCTAAAGGAACTTGGGCTACTGCATAAAATTGAATTAAAAAAAACAGAAATAAGAATTTAACTTTTTTTGTTTTCATCGTCTTATAATTTTAAAACAAAATTAAAGTTGTTATTCTCATGGTTTTGCAACTCAAGTTACCAAACCCTATCTATTGTTTTTATATATAAATGTAAATTGCTGATAATGAATAGTTTATATCTGATTTTATAAAGTCTAAAATCAAAAGAAAAGAAGGGTAAAAACCTTTTTCTAAGTTAAAATTGCAGAATAGACAATCTTATTTTTCTAAAAATAATGTTTTTGTAAAAATTCCTTTTATTTGGAAAATATCCATAAAAAGACTTATTTTTGAAATTGAAAACTAAAAAAGTAATGAAAAACTATCATAAAGGAAGAGGAGCACAAAAACGCGTTCATAATAAGTTTTATGAATTAAAACATATTCCTGATCCTGAATATTTGGAATATTGTTTTAAAGAAGAAGAATCCGCAATTGACACCAAGACAAAATTTCAGCAAGTTTTTCCGAAAACTATTGTTAATAAAGTAAAAAGTTCAGATTTACGGATGGAATATTCTTTAAATCCTTATCAAGGCTGTGAACATGGTTGTGTGTATTGTTATGCCAGAAATTCTCATCAATATTGGGGATATGGACCTGGGCAAGATTTTGAAAAACAGGTTTTAATCAAAAAGAATGCGCCAGAATTATTAGATAAAACTTTACGCAAGAAAAACTGGATTCCTAAACCTATAGTTTTTTCAGGAAATACGGATTGTTATCAACCTGTTGAAAAGAAATTGGAAATCACCAGAAAATGTCTTCAGGTGATGTTAAAACACAAACATCCTGCGGGAATTATTACAAAAAATGCTTTGGTGTTGAGAGATTTGGATATTTTGAAAGAATTGGCAAATTATAATTTAATAAAAGTCAATATTTCCATTACGACTTTATCAGAAGAAACCAGGCGTTTGTTAGAACCGCGAACTTCCACTATTAAAAAGCGCTTAAAAACAGTAGAAACTTTAGCGAAAAATAATATTCCAGTTGGGGTAATGATGGCGCCGATTATTCCGGGAATAAACAGTCATGAGATTTTTCCTTTGGTGGAAAAAATCAGTGAAGCAGGAGCAATGGGCGTAAATTATACCATAGTTCGCTTAAATGGAGCTATTGCTGAAATTTTTTCAGATTGGATTGAAAAAACTATGCCTGATCGCGCGCAAAAAGTATTGAATCAAATTGCAGAATGTCATGGAGGAAATTTGAAGGATAGCAGGTATGGAATTCGAATGAGAGGAGAAGGAGAAATAGCTAAACAAGTGGCGCAACAATTTAAAATTGCAAAAAATAAATTTATGCCTAATCGTTATTGGCCAGAATTGGAAACCAAACATTACTTAAGATTGAAAAAACCACAGCTGAATTTATTTGAATAAAAAAAATCCGTAAAACATTTATAAGCTTTACGGATTTTCATCAAAAGAAATTCTTTGATTATTTTACAATTAGCTTTTTTGTGAGTTGTCCGTTTTCTCCTAAAAACTGAACAAAATAAATTCCACTTTCAAGATTTAAATCAATTGAATTTGCAAAATTTGAAATTTCTCGAACTTTTTTTCCATTTACATCAAAAATAGAAATTTGTTGCAATTCAACAGCACTTTCAAAATTCAGCTGATTTGTTGCAGGATTTGGAAACATAGTGATGGCATCTTTTTCAAAAGAAGGTAATCCCATAACACCACAATTAATAGGGTCGTAAATTACTTCTCCTAAAGAATCATCATCTTCTTGATCAAAAATTACTTCAGCAACTTCTTCTAAAGTGCTTTCTTCGCCTTCAATCCAACAATTGTTTTTTGCCATAATAGTGTTTGGCGTATTGTTGTATAAAGCATAAATTTCTCCGCCATTACCGTTTTCAGAGAAAATATTGTTTCCAGGGTTATCTTCATCATCTCCAAGATTTGCAGTAGCTTCATTAATTACTGTAATTCCCCAAAGATTTCGACGAATTTCATTTCCTGTAAGCACCACAACTTGACTGCTACTTCCAGAAGTCATAGAAACTCCGCTTCCGCCTAAAGCTGGATTTCCTTCTGTGTCATTATCTTCAATAATATTATCTATAATTTCAACATAAGCATTTCCAGCTCCTTGAACATTTATACCATATCTATTGTCTCGAATAATATTATCTTCAACAATTGCATTGAGTTGACCACCCATTAAATTTGCAATTGAAATTCCACCAATACTGGTTAAATCACGATCACCGATAATTTCATTTCCTATGATTTCAATATTTTCAACACCAGAAGAACCTAAATTAATTTGTGGTCTGTTGTTTACTTCTTGACTATTGGCTTCAATATAATTGTTTATAATTTTCGGGGCAGCATCAACATTTGCGCCGGAAGCAACAGCAGATAAATCATTTTTATAAAACCTATTGTTTTCAATTAAAGGAGAGCCATTAGAAATATTTACAGTTCCGCTGGAATTTACTCCTTCCGCAGTGTTGTATTCTAAAATACTATTGGTTAAAGTAAAATTTGGTGTGATTACTCTTAAGCCACCTCCATTTTTTAAGCTGGTGTAATCAATATGAATTAAAGCATCATCTTGCAGACGAAAACCTTCATAAGGAGTTAAGCTGTCTGTTGCATTTATTTTAATGAGATTTTCTTCTTCCCCTATGCTCAGCCAAGTTCCGCTAACGGTGATTAAAATATCTTCATCAATCTGGATGTTTTCCCCAGGATTAAAAGTCAAAGTATCCATTTCAGAAACCATAATTTCTTGTTTTATGGTATAAATATCATCTGAAAATTCAACGATTCCTTCGCTTTCTTCCATCAAATCTTCAAGCGTCCAATTTACCCCAGTATCTGGTGTGGTAAACTCTTGTGCGAAAATGCTAAGGCTAAATAAAAGCGTAAAAAATAAAGTAATTTTTTTCATTATAAAAAGTTTGAAATTAAGTTAGTTTACAAAACTAAGCGGTATAATTATCAATATGGAATAAAAATGGATTTTTTTAGAAAAAGCTGTTTTTTTATTTCAACAAAATGTTTTCGTAATGAAAAGAAAATAATACCTTCGCAAAAAAATAATCATGGGTATAATTCGATTAAATAATATCCGTTGCTATTCTTATCATGGATGTTTGACAGAAGAAGCAGAAATCGGAAGTGATTATAGAGTAGATTTATGGGTGAAAGCTGATTTTTCAAAAGCTTTTGAAACCGACCAGTTGGGAGACACCATAGATTATGTAAAGCTGAACAACTTGGTGAAAACAGAAATGGCAAAGCGTTCCAATCTTTTAGAAGAAGTTGCCCATCGAATTATGCAGCAAGTTTTTTTGCAATTTCCAGAGGTTAAAGAAACGGGTGTAAGCGTTTCAAAAATCAATCCTCCTTTGGGTGGAGATGTGGAAAGTGTAACTGTTGAAATAAGTAATTCAAGATAGGTTTGTTTTAAAATATCAAAAAACCTATATTTGCGCCACAAAATAATCTTGGTACCGTGGCCGAGTGGCTAGGCACTGGTCTGCAAAACCATGAACACCGGTTCGAATCCGGTCGGTACCTCTAAAAATACTGAGTATTAAAGTTTTATAAAACCGTTTGCGAATGTTTTGCAAACGGTTTTGTTTTTTCGCACTATTTGAGCAAAATTGATTTTTTGTTATAAAAGAAACTGTTTTTTTTAAATCCTGATTTTTATCATTTATCTGATAAAAGCTTTTATTTAATATTGTCCATCATTTAAAAAATCAAAAGCATGATGATTGACACTTTTCCCACAGATATAGAAATTGCGCAACAAGCAAAAATTAAACCTATTACAGAGATTGCAAAAGCTTTAAATATTCCAGAAAACACTTTGGAGCCTTATGGGCATTATAAAGCAAAATTACCTTTAAGCTTAATCGATAAAAAAGCGGTAGAAAAAAGTAATTTAATCTTGGTAACCTCCATCAATCCTACTCCTGCTGGAGAAGGAAAAACCACAGTGAGTATTGGTTTGGTAGATGCTTTAAAAAGAATAGGAAAAAAATCTGCAGCAGTTTTACGCGAACCTTCATTAGGACCAGTTTTTGGAATAAAAGGAGGAGCAGCAGGAGGAGGATTTTCTCAAGTAATTCCTATGGAAGATATCAATTTACATTTCACAGGAGATTTTCATGCTATTGAAGCGGCAAACAACTTATTGGCTGCAGCTATTGATAATAATTTGCAAAGTAAAACACGCTCTTTAAACATAGATTCAAGAAGTATTCTTTGGAAGCGAACAATGGATATGAATGATAGAAGTTTAAGGCAAATTACTATAGGTTTAGGCGGAAAAGCCAATGGAATTCCAAGAGAAACAGGATTTAATATTACTCCTGCTTCTGAGATTATGGCAATTCTTTGTTTAGCAGAAGATTTTAAAGATCTTAAAGATAGGTTAGGAAAAATTTATATCGGAGATGATTTAGAAGGAAATCCTGTATTTGCTAAAGATTTGAATGTAGTGGGCGCTATGGCAATTTTATTGAAAGATGCGATAAAACCTAACTTAGTACAAACTTTAGAAGGCACTCCAGTTTTACTTCATGGTGGGCCATTTGCCAGTATTGCACAAGGAACAAACTCTGTTGTGGCTACAAAAATGGGAATGTCTTTAGCAGATTATGTAGTTACAGAAGCTGGATTTGGAGCAGATTTAGGAGCGGAAAAGTTTTTTCATATCAAGTGCAGACCTTCAGGTTTAAAACCTTCTGCAAGTGTAGTAGTGGTAACAGTTCGTGCTTTAAGACATCACGGAGGAGCAACAAAAGAAGAATATAATATTCCGAGTTTAGAAAGAGTAAAATCAGGTTTTTCTAATGCTGCAAAACATATAGAAAACATGATGCAATTTGGCGTTCCTCCAGTAGTGGCCATCAATAGTTTTCCTTCAGATAGTCAAGAAGAAATAGATTTTATCATCAATGCTTGTGCAGAAATGGGAGTGAAAGCAGTGGTGAGCAAAGGATTTACAGAAGGAGGAAAAGGAAGTGAAAACTTAGCTGAAGCAGTTGTGGAAGCTATAGAAAGCAAAAAAGCTTCTTTCCAAATGCTATATGATTTAGAAGAAGGAATAGCTGAAAAAATACATCATTTAGCTACAAAAGTATATGGAGCAAAAGAAGTAAACTATACAGCAAAAGCGAAAAAACAATTATTAGAATTACACCGCAATGGATTTAATGATTTAGCGATTTGTATGGTGAAAACCCCAAATTCTTTAAGTGATAATGTAAAATTATTAGCAAGACCAGAGAATTTCAGCATTACGGTGAGAGAATTTGAAGTTGCATCAGGAGCAGGATTTATTTTACCTATATTAGGAAATACATTAAGAATGCCAGGATTGCCTTCTATTCCTGCGGCTGAAAATATGGATATTGATGAACATGGAATCATCACAGGATTAAGCTAAAAAACGCAAAATTTTCTTTTGTCTTACAAAAACCTTATATTTGCAGCTCTTCAGAATAGTGGTACTGTGGCCGAGTTTGGTTAGGCAATGATCCGCAAGATCATTTACGGTGGTTCAAATCCACCTGGTACCTCTTAAATAAAACGCAATCTTTTGTTAGTCAATAGGTTGCGTTTTGTATTTATGTTATTTTGGGCAAATATTGGGCAAGTGGTTCTTAGATAGCACAAAAGGGAGCTATAAACTAAC
>Ga0079226_10001363_pt1 | contig 18727 bp, 13 predicted proteins | sample Poulit2014_FD_76345 | JGI IMG/M metagenome (GOLD analysis project Ga0079226, IMG submission 76345) | Agricultural soil microbial communities from Georgia to study Nitrogen management - Poultry litter 2014 | ecosystem: Environmental > Terrestrial > Soil > Agricultural land | place: USA: Georgia... | reverse complement strand
TATTTTCCGATGGAAGGTGATACTCACCATATTTTTTACCATCGTGGTTATCATGTAACTGTTTACCTTGAACCTGGAAATATTATATGAGCAAGAGTTTTAATAGATAGACAAACACAAATTCAATTGAATGAGACTGAATTATGTTATTGATATAGAACAGGTACTCTTACTTTTTTTCGTCCAGAGCATACAATTCCTAATCATTTAATAAGAAGTTAATAATTAGTACGAAATATTTGTTAGTTTATATTACACATTTTCTATTATACAATTTTTAGATTAACTTGTTATTTTTTTTTTAATATGCTTAGGTTAACTATAACTTATAAAATAATAGAGATAAGATATAAAAATATTAATGATATCTTTATGATTAAGATTTATTAATTAACTTGATTATAAATTAATTAATAATTATAAATTATATTTATATATATTAATAAAATTTAACATGACAACTACAACTTTTTTTCTATTTTTAATACCAATATTATCTATAGTATTGCTTGCAGTTAATTTGATACTTTCTCCTCATAACCCTTATCAAGAGAAAGATAGTGCTTTTGAATGTGGTTTTCATTCATTTTTAGGTCAGAATAGAACACAATTTAGTATATCTTTTTTTATATTTGCTTTATTATTTTTATTATTTGATCTAGAAATTTTATTAGTTTATCCTTATGTAGTTAGTGCCTATACTAATGGAATATATGGTTTAGTAATAATGTTAGTATTTTTTCTTATATTAACATTAGGTTTTGCCTTTGAGTTAGGTAAAAATGCTTTAAAAATTGAAAGTAGACAAGTTTATAATTTTAATTATAAATCTTGAAGTGGTTATTCTTTAATTTATAATTAAGGTATATATTATTTTGTATATTTGGACTAGATTTATATTAATAATAAATTAATAATATATAGATATATATATATATGATTTTTGATATATTAAAAAATTGTTTACATTTTGATGCACCAGAACCTTGAGGTTTGTATTTCCAAGATAGTGCTTCACCTCAAATGGAAGGTATAGAAGAATTACATAATAATATTATGTTTTATTTAGCTATAATTTTATTTACAGTTACATGAATGATGATAACAATTATAAAAAGTTTTGTTGCAAATAGATCTATTATAGCTCATAAATATATGAACCACGGTACATTAATAGAATTAATTTGAACTATTACACCAGCTTTAATTTTAATATTAATTGCATTCCCTTCATTTAAATTATTATATTTAATGGACGAAGTTATGGATCCTTCATTAGTTATTTATTCTGAAGGTCACCAATGATATTGAAGTTACCAATATCCTGATTTCACAAATGAAGAAGACGAGTTCATTGAATTTGATTCATATATAGTACCAGAAAGTGACTTGGAAGAGGGTCAATTAAGAATGTTAGAAGTAGATAATAGAGTTATAATTCCTGAATTAACTCATACAAGATTTGTAGTTTCTGCTGCGGATGTTATACATTCTTATGCTTGCCCTTCTTTAGGTATTAAAGCTGATGCTTATCCAGGTAGATTAAACCAATCTTCTGTTTATGTTAATCGTTTAGGTACTTATTATGGTCAGTGTTCAGAAATTTGTGGTATACTTCATAGCTCTATGCCTATTGCTATACAATCTGTATCTATCAAAGATTTCTTATTATGACTTAGAGATCAAATGGAAGGTTAATTATTATCTTAATTAGTTTAATATTTTTATTTTTATTTTTACTTTATTTAATATACGTTATATATATATATTACCTTAGGTAATTTATAAATTTTTCTTAAAATAAATTATACTAGTTGTATGTTATTTATAGACTAAAATGTAAGTTAATAAATTTTTATTATCTTTCTATGATACAAGCTGCAAAATTAATAGCCACAGGTTTAGCAACAACTGGTTTAATAGGTGCTGGTGTAGGTATAGGTGTAGTTTTTGGAGCATTAATTATAGGTGTTTCTAGAAATCCTGCATTAAGAGGACAGTTATTTTCATACTCTATTTTAGGATTTGCTTTTGCTGAAGCAACAGGATTATTTGCTTTAATGATGGCGTTTCTATTGTTATATGTTGCATAATAATTTAATGTATTTATATATTTTTTTTTATTATGTAATATGGTTAGTTTGCCATGTACAAATTTAAATGTTTGTTTTGTCCTGGTCCTCGAATCCGCTTGCAACCTGGTGGTCTTTTCCATGAAAGTTTCATATGTTAAACTTAAACCACTAGATGATTTGTTATATTCATTACCAACTGTAATACTTATAGTTGGAATTTTATTAACCCTTTACGCTTTTTTTATTTTTATAATTAACAATTTTTATTGTTTTGTTAATTTATAAGTATAAATAAGATTTATTATTTATATATATATATATATATATCCCTCTGTTTACTCTCATAAGTTAATTTAATAGATTATGCGGTTATATTTATATTATGTTACACATTTTATTTTTTAATGTTTTACTTTCAGTGCTTTTAATTACTTATAATATAGAGCTATCTTTTTTATATTAACTTATTTAGTGTAATTATGCTGGGTTTAAATATACTGTATTATTATGACTATTTAAGTCAATAATTATTTTTTCTTCAAAATGATTTATTGCTTAGTGAACAGAAAGTCCTGCAATAGGACTTTCTGTCTCATACATTAAGTGATAGGTTATGCTGTTAACTTTTGTAAATTGATTACCTTATCTCCTTTTAAGTTTATTGTTTTTTACGTTTTTGTAAAATTTTTTAAAGTTAGTGTATAATTAATAAATCTATTAAATAATTTTTATTATTAAATATTTTACTATATATATATATTAAGATTAAATCTTAAGGCATGTTAATTTAATGGAAAAATAGCGTGCTACGGACACGTAAATATAAGTTCGAATCTTATACATGTCTAGTCTATAAATATATAGATATATATACAGATATATATATATCTATCTAGTATAAATCTATATAGTATAGATAAATCAAAAACAAAATTTTTAATAATGAGTTTCTCATTATTATTATTTATAATAGGAATATTGGGTTTTGTTTTAAATAGAAAAAATATAATATTAATGCTAATTTCCATAGAAATAATGTTATTATCTATAACATTTTTAATCTTAGTTAGTTCACTAGGTTTTGATGATATTTTAGGACAAACTTTTGCTATATATATTTTAACAATAGCAGGAGCGGAATCTGCTATAGGTTTAGGAATATTAGTTTCATATTATAGATTGAGAGGAAGTATCTCAATACAATATAAATAATGTATTTAACTTTAATTATTTTACCTTTATTAGGTTCAATAGTTTCAGGTTTATTTGGTAGAAAAGTAGGAGTTACTGGTTCACAATATATAACAACTACATCTGTTATAATAACAACTATATTAGCAATAATAACTTTTTTTGAAGTAGGTTTCAATAATATACCTGTAACAATAGATATTGCAAGATGAGTAGATGTAGAATCACTTTATGTATTATGAAACTTTAGATTTGATTCATTAACAGTTTCTATGTTATTACCTGTATTAATAGTATCTAGTTTAGTTCATGTTTATTCTATTAGTTATATGAGTCATGACCCTCATAATCAAAGATTTTTTAGTTATTTAAGTTTATTCACTTTTATGATGATTATACTTGTAACAGGTAATAATTATTTAATTATGTTTGTAGGTTGAGAAGGTGTTGGTATTTGTTCATATCTTTTAGTAAATTTCTGATTTACTAGAATAGCAGCAAACCAAAGTTCTTTATCTGCATTATTAACTAATAGAGTAGGTGATAGCTTATTAGCTGTAGGTATGATAGCTATAATCTGAAGTTTTGGTAATATAGATTATAGTACAGTATTCTCATTAGCTCCATATTATAATGAAAATATTATAACAATAATAGGTATTTTATTATTAATAGGTGCTACTGCTAAAAGTTCACAAGTTGGTTTACATATTTGATTACCACAGGCTATGGAAGGTCCTACTCCTGTATCTGCTTTAATACATGCAGCTACTATGGTTACAGCTGGGGTATATTTATTAATGAGATCTTCACCTTTAATAGAATATAGTACAACAGTATTAGTTCTTTGTTTATGATTAGGTGCTATTACTACAGTATTTAGTTCTTTAATAGGTTTATTCCAACAAGATATTAAAAAAGTTATAGCTTATTCAACTATGAGCCAATTAGGTATGATGGTAATAGCTGTTGGTTTATCAAGTTATAACTTAGCTTTATTCCATTTAGTTAATCATGCTTTTTATAAAGCATTATTATTCTTAGGTGCTGGTTCAGTTATTCACGCTGTTGGTGATAACCAAGATTTCAGAAAATACGGAGGTTTAAGAGAATATTTACCTTTAACTTATTCAGTTATGTTAATAGCTTCTTTAAGTTTAGTTGCTGTACCTTTCATGACTGGTTTCTATTCTAAAGATTTTATTATTGAATCTGCTTATGGACAATATTATTTATCAAGTATTATAGTTTATTTTGTAGCTACTATAGGTGCTATGTTTACTACTCTTTATTCTGCTAAAGTTTTATATCTTACTTTCTTAGCTAATCCTAATGGACCATTAGTTAATTACAAACATGCTCATGAAAGTGACATGATTATGAGTATACCTTTAATTATATTAGCTATTTTCTCAATATTTTTTGGTTATTTAACTAAAGATATTTTTATTGGTTTAGGTACTGATTTTTTTGTTGATAATAGTTTATTTATTCACCCTAGTCATGAAATTAGCTTAGATACTGAGTTTGCTTTACCTACTTTTATTAAATTGTTACCTTTTATATTTACTTTATCTTTAAGTATACTTTCTGTTTTATTATCTGAATTTTTACCTAAATTACTTATTAATTTTAAATTTTCTAGATTAGGTTATAATATTTTCAGTTTCTTTAATCAAAGATTCTATGTTGAATTATTTTATAATAAATATATTACAGAAGGTGTTCTTTCTTTAGGTGGTCAAACATCTAAAAGCCTTGATAAAGGTTCTGTTGAATTTTTAGGACCTTTTGGTTTAGAATTAGGTTTAGTTAATTTAAGTAAAAGTATCGGTAATTTAAGTACAGGTGTTGTTACTACTTATGCTTTATATATATTAATAGGTTTAATATTCTATATTTCTTCTTTATATTTTTCTTATTCTGATAACAATTTATTAATTTTAGTTATCTTTTCTTTATTTGCTTTATTAAATAATAATTACAATAAATTATAATCTATTTCTTCTTTTTTTAATTTATTTTTAAAAAATAATTTGCTGTTATCTTCTTTATTTTGTATATTATTATCTAATGCTTTATCTTTTAGACGTGATACTTCTATTTTATATAGTAGAACTGGTATTATAGTTCTAGCTTATTGTTTATATTTAACTTATAATAATTTATTTATTACTTATTTAGATGAAGGTATTGGGTTATTTGGTGGTTTATTTTATACATCTTCTATTACTCTAATCTTTCATATTTTAATATTTATTATAAGTTTATTTATTTTAAATATGACTGGTTTTTATCCTAGAAAATTGATAAGTAATCAATACTTAAGTTTAAATAACTTATTGTTTACAAAATTACAATTTATAAAAAATTTAACTGTTTCTAGTATAATTTTAAAAAAAGGAGAACAATATTCTATATTAGAATATACACTTATGTTATTATTTATTATAACTGGTAGTGTTTTATTAATATCTAGTAGTGATTTAGTTTCTATTTTTTTATCTATTGAATTACAAAGTTATGGTTTATATTTATTATGTGCTATGTATAGAAATTCTGAATCTTCTACTTCATCTAGTTTAACTTATTTCCTTTTAGGTGGTTTAGCTTCTTGTTTTATTTTATTAGGTATTGCTTTAATATATGCTACATTAGGTGTAACTTATTTAGATAGTTTATATGTTATAAATAATTTAGCTGGTATAATTAATGAACAAGATTTAACTAAATATATACCTTATTGTCTTTTAATAATGTCTGTAGGTTTTTTATTTAAAATATCTGCTGCACCTTTCCATTTTTGATCTCCTGATGTTTATGATGGTATACCTACTATTGTTACTACTTTTGTAGCTATTATAGCTAAAATATCTATATTAATTTTATTACTACAATTTGTTCATTATACTAATAATATTTATATTTCTTCTCTTGATTCTTGAACTTCTTGTTTATTATTAAGTTCTTTATTGTCTTTAGTTATAGGTACTATTTTAGGTTTAACTCAATTTAGAATTAAAAGATTATATGCTTATAGTACTATTTCTCATTTAGGTTTTATGTTATTAGTTTTAGCTATCAATAGTGTTGATTCTATTCAATCTTTCATTTTTTATTTAATACAATATAGTTTATCTAATTTAAATGCCTTTATTTTATTAGTTGCTATTGGTTATAGCTTATATGCTTATAATGACAAAAATATTAACCACAATAATTTAATTGATAAAAATAATTCACCTATTCAATTAATAAGTCAGCTTAAAGGTTATTTTCATATTAATAGCTTTTTAGCTTTAAGTTTAGCTATTACTTTATTTTCTTTTGCTGGTATACCTCCTTTAGTAGGTTTCTTTGCTAAACAGTTGGTTTTCTCTTCTGCTTTACAACAAGGTTTCTTTTTCTTAACTTTTGTAGGTGTTTTAACTAGTGTTATTAGTGCTGTTTATTATTTATTTATAATAAAAACAATGTTCTTTGATGGACATTCTTATACTAACTTTAGTAGATTGAAAGATATTTTAATTTCTGCTTTTGTTTTACAAAATAATAAAGTTGTAAAAAAAATTTACTTTGATTCTAAATTTTCTTTATCTAGTTCTTTAAGTATAACTATTTCTATATTAACTTTATTTATTCTTTTATTTATATTTATGCCTAATGAATTATTAAATATGTGTAATATTTTAACTATTGTTTTATTTGAACCTACATCTTTTTAATTTAATTACCTAACAATATATTAAATATCATTTATTTTTTATGTTTTATTAATGTATGTAATGGATATATCAATATACTCATATTGATAATTTAAATTTTATCTACATGAGGTAGAGCTTTTCAATATATTAATTATATAATTAATATACCATTAAATTAATAGTATATTAAAATATACTATGTGTATATATCGTAATATTATAAAGTATAATATTAATTTTAATTTAGATTAGTGTTTATAATGTAAATTAGATTATTTTAAATAATTAATTATAACTTTTATAAGTTATTAATTAACATATATATTAACCGAAACGGTTAAGTAAGTAATGATGTAAATATAATATATATTATATTTAATAATAACAGTATAATATTAATGATATTTGCGTATTATAAACCAAAAATTTATATAAATAAGTTTAATGATATTATTTATATATCTATTTATATGTTTATTATAGGATGATAAAATAGAGATAAATTTATATAATTATACATGAATAATATTATCTTAAAAATAAATTAAAATAATAATTTTAAATTAAATTGTAAATATTAAAAATAAAAAAAAAAATGAGAATATTAAAAAGTAATCCTTTATTGAAAATATTAAATTCATATTTAATTGATTCACCTCAACCAGCTAATATAAGTTACTTGTGAAATTTTGGATCTTTATTAGGTTTATGTTTAGGTATACAAATAGTAACAGGTGTTACATTAGCTATGCATTATACACCTAGTGCATTAGAAGCATTTAATTCTGTAGAGCATATTATGAGAGATGTTAACAATGGTTGATTAGTACGTTATTTACACTCTAATACAGCTTCTGCTTTCTTTTTTTTAGTTTATCTACACATAGGTAGAGGTTTATACTATGGATCTTACAAATCACCTAGAACATTAACATGAGGTATTGGTACAGTTATCCTTATAGTTATGATGGCTACAGCTTTCTTGGGTTATGTACTACCTTATGGTCAAATGAGTTTATGAGGTGCAACAGTTATCACTAATCTTATGAGTGCTATACCTTGAATAGGTCAAGATATTGTAGAGTTCATATGAGGAGGTTTCTCTGTTAATAATGCTACTTTAAATAGATTTTTTGCTTTACATTTTTTATTACCTTTTGTATTAGCTGCTTTAGTTATTATGCATTTAATTGCTATGCACGATACTGTAGGTTCTGGTAATCCTTTAGGTATTTCTGGTAATTATGATAGATTGCCTTTTGCTCCTTATTTCATATTTAAAGATTTAGTAACTATTTTCCTTTTCTTTATAGTATTATCTATTTTTGTTTTCTTTATGCCTAATGTTTTAGGTGATAGTGAAAATTATGTTATGGCTAACCCTATGCAAACTCCACCAGCGATAGTTCCAGAATGATATCTTTTACCTTTCTATGCTATTTTAAGATCTATACCTAATAAATTATTAGGTGTTATCGCTATGTTTGCTGCTATTTTAGCATTAATGGTTATGCCATTAACTGATTTATCTAAATTAAGAGGTGTACAATTCAGACCTTTAAGTAAAGTTGTATTCTATATTTTTGTTGCCAACTTTTTAGTATTAATGCAAATTGGTGCAAAACACGTTGAAACACCATTTATTGAATTTGGACAATTATCTACTGTTTTATATTTCGCACATTTCTTTATAATAGTACCTATTGTTAGCATTATTGAAAATAGTTTAGTTGATTTAGTGCAAACTAAAAAATAATTTATTTTTATAATAAATAGTCTATATGTATATTATATAACCTTTCTTATTTTTAGTATATATTTAATTTGTTTTAGTTAATTTTTAATTGTGATATCCCCCTCCCCCCCTAATTATTTATTTAATTTCATTTATCTTAGGTTTATATTATGTTGTATGGTATTAAATACTTTATAGGTATTTGTAGTCTATAGGTTAGCTATAGATAGTGATATATATACATATATATATATATTTTATATATTTAAATAATATTAACAGCAATTGTTATTTAATATATAAAGCCTTACAACTAGTACTATTCCTGCTTCATATTAATACACCTAAAAATAGTGTAATATCCAGCATCTTCTAATTTTTAGAAATATGTTATATAGGAGGTTTTTAGTGATTTTTTTTTTAATTTATCCTATAAATTAGCCTTATTAATTAAATCTTTTTTAGATTATAATATTTTTTGTATCCTTATTTAATATGGATAGGAGTTTGAGCAGAGGGTTCTGCGTTTTGATTGCAAATTGAAATAATGGGATTCGAGTTCCCCGGGCTCCTAGTTAAATAACTATTTTTTAATGGTTATTTATTAATATATTTACCTTTATATATCTTAAAATTAATTAAGGGTTATGATTAATTATATTTACCTAATAAATTATCTTTTAGATCATATATTTCAAAAAAATAATAAATATTTTATACAATATAGGATAAAGTATAAAAGACGTTATATTTTTTAAATTATATGTGAAAATAAATCTAGCCTTTTTAAATTACTTTATCCCACACTGAGACTAGGATAGGGCTAAGAATGGTCAACTTATTCTTGGTGTGTCATTTGCACATGTATGAAGGTTAGTTATAATATAAATAGTCTATTTAGTAAATAGACTAGCCAAATATATATCTCATTTGCATAATGAGGAGGGTTTGTGTAATTTTAGCAAATGTATATTTTTTATACACAAATATATCTAGGTATACAACTAGTTTTTTTTAACTATATATAAATATTTCTGAAATCAATAAATAATACTTAAATAAAAAAATATTTTTTAATATAAAATTTATGTAGACAAAGTCATAAGTTATGAAGTAAATACAAGAGTTGATCATTTTTCAGTTATTCATTTTCGCTAGTTTATTCTTTTAATATATTAAAATATCATACTTTTATATATGTATTGTTTTATAGTATTTTTTTTTAACTTTCTTTATTATTAATTTTCAGGAAATATAACTAATTTAGCTATACTTTTTTTTTTATTTATTTGTATCTGTAATAAATAATTACAATTATCAAAATAAGAGATAGTGTTATATTAGTGTTTATGTATATAGTTATTAATATAATAATTATATATTAATACTTTTTAGGATATTAATTTATAATAATAAATTTAACAACAAGGGAGAGGTGGTTGGGTTAGTATAGGGTATATTTCCTATACTTGGATATATAACAATATAATAAAACTTATTAATATAATTTCTACTTTAACATACACTACACATAATCTTTTTATGTTATATTGTTATATATCTATTTATAAGTTTATTATGGGATGATAAAAAATATGATAAATATTTATAATTATACATGAATATAATTAACTAAGTAATAAATTAAAATAATAATTTTAAATTAAATTGTAAATATAATTAAGAAAAAAGAAAATGATATATATGTATGTTTACTACCCTTTTATTGACAAATATTTAGGTAAATTAGCTGATGCTTTTAATAAAAACCGTGAATTAACTTCTAAAGAAGAAGAATTTTTAGATTTCTATGGTTCAAATCGTCACTTTGTGGATAGTATTCTTTTTAAGAGAAATTCAGCATTAAATAAACTTTCTCCTACTGATCCTAATCTAGATATTAAGAGAGAATTTATATATAAAAAGTATGATTTTCCTGTTTTATATAGATCTATGAATTATGATTATAATCATGATTACATGATCGAATCTAATGCTAGAGATTTCTGAGCTTTAGTGGAAGGTTCAGCAGAAATATTTTCTTACTTCTAGTTTAATAAATAACAAAGTTTTTTGTAAATATCAATATTAATAAAAACAATATAAATTATAGTAACATTTAAAAGTTATTTATTAATAGGACGGTTTTATTATTCGAAACCTAGGTAGGTTATTATTAACAATAACAATTATTGTAGTACTTGATTATGAAGTATAATTTATAATAATATATATGTATTTATTTAGTTATTAATTGTTATATTTATTATATACACATAACGTAAAGAGTCTACTATAATATAATCTTAATAATAGCTTATTAAAGAGTTTTGAAGTGATAATATTGTTATATTATTAATTAAGTTTATTTTTACACTAAATACATATACTCTATAGTACATCTATTTGTTTAGCTGGTATTGGAAAAGGTTAAATTATTTACTATGTATTTATGTGTGGTTTACTATTAATATATTTGGTTAATTTTTGTAAAATATGGTTGTTAACAATAACGAAATAATATATTAAATATAATTATTTTATATTTTAATATCTTTATAAGTTATTTATTTAATACAATGGTAATTTATAATTTTTTTTTATACAGTCATTGTATTAAATGCGATGGTTATCTATATTCCATATTATCATATGTTAAAAATAATTAAGAATATAATGATATGGAGGTTATATACTTCATTTATTTAAAAACCTTAATAAAAAATTAAAAATAATTATCAATTATACTTTTTATTTTTATAAAAAATAAACATGAAAAATTTTTCTTTATTTACAAAAAGACCTATGCAAACAGGTTTTTTTAAAAAGTTAACTGGTCCTTTTTCTAATATAAGATATATATCTAGTGATAGATCATCTGATAAATCAAATAATAATAGTATTTCTGATAACAGAACATCTAATAGATCAAATAATAATAGTATATCAGATGATAATAATATAGTTACAGAAGAAAGATTATCTGATAATAACAATAGTTATATGTCTCCGTTAGATCGTTGATATTCTACTGATATTAAGGATGAGCCTTGAAGTCCATTTAGAATATTAACACGTGAAAATCAATCATCACAAGTATCTCTTTCTCAAGAGGATAATAACATACAAGTATCCTCTCCTCAAGAAGAGGAGGAAAATAATACACAAATATCTTCTTTTCAAGATGATAATAAACAATCACCTCAAATATCATCTTTACAAGAAGATGATGATGATGATGATAATGGTGATAATAATCAATCTCCTCCTTTTTCTAGTAGCTCTTCTTCTTCATCACGTGGACCAGTAACTAATCCTCCTTTAGGTAATTCAAGGGAAGATGTTAGTAATTCTTCAAACTCTTATTTTATTGATAATTTAATTTTTATTTTTTTACATATTTCAAATTTTATTTCTCAATTTATTGATATAATAAGTGAAGTTATAAAACATATGTAGATATATTCATTTTTTGATCAGTAATAAATAGTAATTATTTAATTACTAAGTATTTCAAAATATAATATAGCGTATATATATATTATAGCATTAATATTTTATAAAATATAATATCAATTATAAAATTTTTAACATGCTTTCTAACAACAAATTCTTGTTGTTGTTAGGTGACAAGATAATTCAATGGTAGAATAGCGTAAATAATATTTACGAAAAAAGAAGTTCGATTCTTCTTCTTGTTAATATATAGAATATATTTAATATATATATATTAAAAAGTTTAACTCTATTAATTAAATAATTTAAGATATTTATAAATTAATTAAGCCTAATTAATAGGAAATATTAATTATTATATATTAGTAGTAGTAGTAGGTAAATAATAATAATTGTTACCTTAATAATATTTAATAATAATATATGATATATAAGACTGCATGTTACATAAAAAAAATATATATATATAATCATATATATATTTAAATATAAAAAAAAATATCAAAAAATGATAAATAATATAATTTCAATTCTTGAGGGATTATTATTAATTTTCCCTATTTTAATAGCAGTAGCGTTTGTTACAATTTCCGAAAGGAAAACTATGGCTAGTATGCAAAGAAGACTAGGACCAAATAATGTTGGTATATATGGATTATTACAAGCATTTGCTGATGCCTTAAAATTATTATTAAAGGAGTATGTAGCACCAACTCAAGCTAATATAATAATATTTTTTTTAGGACCTATAATAACTTTAATATTTTCTTTATTAGGTTATTTAGTTATTCCATTTAGTTCAGGTTTATATATATCTGATTTTAGTTTAGGTATGCTATATATGTTAGCTGTAAGTTCTATAGCTACATATGGAATATTATTAGCAGGATGATCTGCTAATTCAAAATATGCTTTTTTAGGGTCATTAAGAAGTACAGCTCAATTAATTAGTTACGAATTAATACTAAGTTCTGTATTATTAATAGTAATTTTATTAGCAGGAAGTTTAAATATTATAACTATAATAGAATCACAAAGTATAGTATTTTATTTATTACCTTTATTTCCTTTATTTATAGTATTCTTTATAGGTTCTATAGCAGAAACTAATAGAGCTCCTTTTGATTTAGCTGAGGCTATAAACAAAGATTTGGTCTCAAAAAATATCACTATATGCTGGTAAACCTTTTAATTAATGGTAATCAGCAGGGAATGTACTATTAGTACAGCCCTCAGAGACTAGACGTGATCGTTTAATAAATATATATATATATTAAATAAGATATAGTCCAACCATTAATGAAAATTAATGAATTTTTTATATATTATATATATATATTGTTATACCTTTATATTTTATATGTTAAATATATTAAAATATTTAATATATTAAAGATGAATAAATTAAATAATACTCTAAAGTATATTAAATCATAAATTTTTTATTTAATTAATAAATAATGCATTAATAAGTAAGGTATATATAATTTATAATATATTTTTTATATAATACTTATAAGTTTTATAAGCGTTATTAATCAATACAAGACAAATATTAATATATAAAAAAATTGGAATCAGAATTAGTTAGTGGTTTTATGACAGAACATTCTGCTAGTATTTTTGTATTCTTCTTCTTAGGTGAATATGCTAGTATTGTATTAATTTGTATTTTAAATAGTATTTTATTTTTAGGAGGTTATTTAAATATTTTTACTAATGATTCTTTCCTATCTCCTTTAAATTTAGCATTAAAAACAGTTATATTGATATTTATATTCATATGAGTAAGAGCATCATTCCCTAGAATACGTTTTGATCAATTAATGTCAGTATGTTGAACTGTATTATTACCAGTAATAATAGCTTTTGTAATATTAATACCATGTATTACATGAAGTTTATATATATTACCAGCTTCATTTTTATAAATATAAAATAAAAATTAAATATAATCATATTATATTATATATATATATAATATAGCTATAGCTATATTAAGGTTATAGTAAATAATAAAATTTATCGCATAGGTAAGTTGTGCTAACTAATAATATAAAATTAGTAAGAAGTAAATAAAATAATTAGATATATATATATATATATGTCTTTATTATTATTATTATTATTAATACCTATAATAGGTATAGGATTTGTTATAATAGGATCAGAAGCAAATAATAGTTTATCAATAGTAAAAAAGATAAATATAAAATTTATAGCATTATTAGCAACAATAGTAAATTTAATAATATCATTAGTAATATTTATATTATTTGATTTTAGTAATAAACAATTTCAATTTATAGAAGAGCATCATCAAATAAGTTATTACGATATATATTTAGGAGTAGATGGATTATCTATATATTTTGTATTATTAACAACAATAATAATGCCAATAGCAATAATATCAAATTGAAATTCAATACAAAAAAATGAATTATCATTTGTAATAATAATGTTATTATTAGAAACATTATTATTAGCTGTATTCTTAGTATTAGATATATTATTATTTTATATATTTTTTGAGAGTATCTTACCACCATTATTTATATTAATGGGATTATATGGATCAAGAAATAAAATAAGAGCAAGTTTTTATTTATTCTTATATACATTATTAGGATCATTATTTATGTTATTATCAATATTATATATGTCTTCATTAATGGGAAGTACAGATTTTGACGTATTATCAAAAGCAAATTTTAACTATGGAATACAATTTTTTTTATTCTTTGGTATATTTATAGCATTTGCTGTAAAAACACCAGTAATATTTTTAAATACTTGATTACTAAAAGCTCATGTAGAATCACCATTATCAGGTAGTATAATCTTAGCAAGTATAGTATTAAAATTAAGTTTATATGGAGTATTAAGATTAATACTAGTCTTATTACCAGAAGCTTATATAAGTAATACAAATATAATATTTGTTATAGGTGTAATAACAATAGTATATGCTAGTTTTAGTACAATAAGAACAATAGATGTAAAAGAACTAATAGCATATTCTTCTGTATCACATGCAGCTGTATATTTTATAGCAGCATTTAGTAATACAATACAAGGAATTGAAGGTTCAATAACTTTAAGTTTAGCTCACGGTTTTGTTTCATCAGGTCTATTTATATGTGCAGGAGGAATATTATATGACAGATCATCTACAAGATTAATTACATATTATAGAGGAATAGCTCAAGTTATGCCTATATTCTCGATATTATACTTCATATTATCATTAGGTAATAGTGGTACTCCTTTAACTGTAAATTTCATAGGTGAATTTATGTCAATATATGGTGTGTTTGAAAGAATGCCCGTATTTGGTCTTATAGTAAGTAGTTCTATAGTATTATCTGCAGCATATACAATTTATATGTATAATAGAATAGTTTTTGGTGGTTCATATTCTATATATTTTGTAGAAAATATAGGTGATGTAACTAGAAGAGAATTTATTATCTTATTAGTATTAGTTGTATTCTCTGTATTATTAGGAATATATCCTTCTGTAATTTTAGATGGATTACATTATTCAGTATCTTCTTTAATTTATAATATAAACTAAACAACCAATTTATTTATATAAATATAAATCATATAAAATATATGATATTCTTATTAGCTCAATAGGTAGAGCAAAATACTTCTAATATTTAGATCCAAGTTCGAGTCTTGGATAAGAATAAGTAAAGCCTTTATAGCTCAACGGTAGAGCGGAATACTGTTAATATTTTGATAGATGTTCGATTCATCTTAAGGGCTGTGTTAATAAATTTTTATATATGTTTAATATATTAACCAAACTCTCCAAATCTTCAAAAGTGTAAAGAAGATTGGTTCTCTACTGGTAAATGAAAAAAGGACATGCCACAATTAACACCCTTCTTTTTCGTAAATCAAGTAGTATTTTCTTTTGTTATATTAACAGTTTTAATATACGTATTTACTAAATACGTATTACCAAAATTTGTACGTATTTTTATATCACGTTTATATATAAATAAATTATAAAAATACAAAGTACAAGGCAACAAGACACAATACACAAGACAAAAAATACGATAATTTAAATATAAATTATTCTAATATAAATAAATTTTATCTTAATAAAAAAAATGAATTTTGTACAAAGTCCTTTAGACCAATTTGAAGTGAGAGATTTATTCTCTTTAAAGGCTAATTTATTAGGAAATATCCACTTTTCATTAACAAATATAGGTTTATATTTAACAATAAGTACAATAATAATATTAACATATAGTTTATTAGCAACAAATAATAATAAAATTATTCCTAATAATTGATCAATAAGCCAAGAAAGTATATATGCAACAGTGCATAGTATAGTAGTTAATCAAATTAACCCTACAAGAGGACAAATATATTTCCCATTTATATATGCTTTATTTATATTCATATTAGTAAATAATTTAGTAGGTTTGGTACCTTATAGTTTTGCATCTACATCACATTTTGTTTTAACATTCTGAATTAGTTTCACTGTTGTTTTAGGTGCAACAATATTAGGTTTCCAAAGACACGGATTACATTTCTTTTCATTATTTGTACCTTCAGGTTGTCCTTTAGGTTTACTACCATTATTAGTTATAATAGAATTTATATCATATTTATCTAGAAATGTTTCATTAGGATTAAGACTAGCAGCTAACATTTTAAGTGGACACATGCTTCTTAGCATTCTAAGTGGATTTACTTATAATATAATGACTTCTGGTATACTATTCTTATTTATAGGTTTAATACCTTTAGCTTTCATTATAGCATTTTCTGGTTTAGAATTAGCTATCGCATTTATCCAGGCTCAAGTGTTTGTTGTATTAACATGTTCATATATTAAAGATGGTTTAGATTTACATTAATATTATTAATCTAATGAAAAATTATCTATACAAATTATATAGTATGAATATAGTATATTTAATACTATATCATATAAACTAGAGCTGTTCTTGCTTTATATTCAAAACTGAACTGAGAAATTTATTTTCTCAATTATTTAATAATAAATCAAAAAAAAAATCTAATGTATAATGAATATAAAAGATATAAAATTTTATGAAAAAGGAAAGTCCGAAACTTTTTAGGTATATATGCTAAAAAAAAAAGCTTTATATAAATATAAGGATAATATAAGAAACTAAAAATTATTATTTTATAATAATAATAGCGAACAATAATCATATACTAAGTTATTATTTAGAATTATTAAAATTAAACAAAAATCGGCTTATTTATATCTTTTATTAAAAAAATATATATATCTGAAACAATATAGGATATAGTATAACAGAATGCTATATCCTCTATATAATAAATTTTTTGAGCTTGATGATGGCTCTGATTGAACGCTGTCCAAGTACTTGACACATGCTAATCGTACGACTTATTAGTTAAAAAAACTGATAAGTAGGTGGTGTACAGGTGAGTAAAAGATAAATTGGCTACCTTAAAGTAAGGGAAAAAATCCCTTATAAAAAAAAGGAAATAAAAGGTCTGCTTTAAGATGTTAATTTTTATCTCGGTGAGTAGTAGAAAAGGTAATGTCTTCTTCTAGCTAATATCCGTAGTCGTGACTGAGAGGTCGATCGACCACATTGGGTCTGAAAAAACTCCAATGCGTATTAGTACAGCAGTGAGGAATATTGGTCAATGGCCGAAAGGCTGAACCAGTAACTTGGACGAATGAAATTGTATATTAATACAATAACGATAAATTCGTATAAAATTCTAAATAGGATAAAGATAATGACAATATCTTATTTATAAGTCTTGACTAAAATGCGTGCCAGCAGTCGCGGTAAAACGTATAAGACTAGTGTTAATCATCTTTATTAGGTTTAAAGGGTACCTAGACGGTAAAATTAAACTGTAAAACAGTGTTTTTTACTAGAGTTTTATAAGAGAAGGGAGAATTTCTGGAGTAGAGATGGAATATTGTAATACCAGAGAGACTGGTAACGGCGAAGGCACCCTTCTATCTTAAAACTGACGTTGAGGGACGAAGGCTTGGGTATCAAGAAGGATTAGAGACCCTAGTAGTCCAAGCAGACAATGATGAGTGCCATAGGCTAGTAAACCCGTTCCTCCAAAAAAAGTGTAATTGGTTGTATTTATATATTAAATATAAATACGTAATGGATATAACAGGGCTAATAATACAACTATTTAAGTTTTAATACTACTACTGCAGGGTATTACTTGAGTAGAGGTTTATTAGGTAAGTCTGTCGAAAAGGGGACAAGTCTATAAATGAAAGTGTAAGCATTCCACCTCAAGAGTACTATGGCAACATATAAACTGAAATCATTAGACCGTTACTGAAACCAGTGATGAAGTATGTTGTTTAATTCGATGATCCGCGAAAAACCTTACCACAGTTTGAATAAATATTACAAGTGCTGCATGGCTGTTTTTAGTTAATGTCGTGAGATTTGGTTACTCCTATAATTAACGGAACCCCTCACTTTATTTACATACATAAAGTGGTTCACCTCTATAAAGGTAGGTAATAGGGATTAAGACAAGTC
>Ga0079226_10001362_pt1 | contig 18730 bp, 16 predicted proteins | sample Poulit2014_FD_76345 | JGI IMG/M metagenome (GOLD analysis project Ga0079226, IMG submission 76345) | Agricultural soil microbial communities from Georgia to study Nitrogen management - Poultry litter 2014 | ecosystem: Environmental > Terrestrial > Soil > Agricultural land | place: USA: Georgia... | reverse complement strand
GAAGATGGAGAGATATTTAGCATATCCAAAAATGATATTACAAAAAAGGACATAGAACTCCTTTCAATTTTCCTAAATCCTATTGAAGAAGACTTCCCTACACAAACGGAAGAAGAAATAATGTGGTTTCAACGAATTTTTCATCCCCAAACAGAGGAACAGGAAGATATCCACTCCTTTCGATTTGTCTATTTTGAAATAGAGGGAGAAACAATAGAACCCACTATATTTAAAAATGCTTTAGAAGAAATCTTTTCAAAAAGAGTTCCAATTCTATGGAATAATAAAAATGAAGGGATTATCATCGAAGTAGAAGGGGAAGAGCTCACGGATTACTCTCAAATTATTGATCTCCTCATGAGTGACTTATATATAAACATTAAATTTTACGTCGGACAAACTAGAGAAGATTTGACAAACATCCAAAAAAGATATGAATCCGTATTAACGAATGGAAGACTAGGAGTAAAGCTTGTGAAAAAGGCGGTATTCTCCTATGTAGACATTCTTCCCCATCTTATGATTCGTTCCGTTGATCACAAGATTAAATAGGAACTCATTGAAACCGTACTTAAAGACTTTAAAGATGATAAGGAAACCCTTAAAATGATTGAAACCTTCCTGTATTGTAACTTAAATATATCTTTAACAGCTAAACAACTATACTTACATCGAAATAGTTTACAATATCGGATTGATAAATTTATTGAACAAACCAATATTGACCTCCGGGAATTTCATAATGCCTTAACTGTATATTTTGCTTTATTAGCCTTGGCTGATGAATAAGCTTGTAACTATGACGAAAATCTCCACTAATCTTTGTGCATTTTGTCCATAGTAAAAGAAGTTGAAGTTTTGTATACTATATACAGCTTAAAATTTGGAGGGAATATATATGGCAGAATTAAAATTAAAAGGTATTAAGAAAGTATATGATAAAGATGTTTTAGCAGTCAATAATTTCTCATTAGATATTGAAGATAAAGATTTCCTCGTTCTTGTTGGTCCATCCGGATGTGGTAAGTCAACAGCACTTCGAATGGTTGCAGGACTTGAAGAAATTACTGATGGAGAGCTATACATAGATGATGTTCTGATGAACGATGTCGCTCCAAAAGATCGTGATATTGCGATGGTATTCCAGAACTATGCACTCTATCCACACATGGACGTTTACAATAATATGGCATTCGGACTTAAGCTTCGTAAATTCAAAAAGGAAGAGATCGATCGCCGTGTGAAAGATGCTGCAAGAATCCTCGGCTTAGAAGAATATCTAGACCGAAAACCAAAGGCCCTTTCCGGTGGTCAAAGACAGCGTGTAGCTCTAGGTCGTGCAATTGTAAGGGACGCTAAAGTTTTCCTAATGGATGAGCCTCTATCTAACCTAGATGCGAAATTACGTGTTCAAATGCGTGCTGAAATCCAAAAACTACACCAACGTCTACAAACAACAACAATTTATGTTACCCACGACCAGACAGAAGCGATGACAATGGCAACAAGGCTTGTTGTTATGAAAGACGGAGTTATTCAGCAAGTAGGTAAGCCAAAGGAAGTTTATGATTTCCCAGACAATGTTTTTGTTGGTGGATTTATCGGATCTCCAGCGATGAACTTTATTGTTGGTTCTGTCGAAGGTGATCAGTTCGTTACAGGTGACGTCAGTCTGAAGATTCCAGAGGGTAAGTTGAAAGCTTTACAAGATAAGGGATATGTTGGTAAAGAGGTTATCCTAGGAATTCGCCCTGAAGACATTCATGATGAACCCGTTGCAATCGATGCATCTCCGGAAACAAAGGTAACAGCAAGTATTGAAGTTGCTGAATTAATGGGTGCTGAGACAATTTTATACTCTAAGTTAAACGAACAAGATTTCGTTGCAAAGATTGATTCTCGAACAGATGTAGAGGGCGGAGATACTATTGACCTTTCCTTCAACATTAGTAAAGCTCATTTCTTTGATGCAGAGACAGAAGAAAGAATTAAATAATTAAATATACTAAACCCAGGTTAGGAAGTCTAACCTGGGTTTTTTCATGCTTCTTTTTTTAAAAATCCGGAAGTGTTTGTACTCCTGGGATTATCCTTCTATTTATTAGGCATGGTCATCTTCTTTGGATCTACAAATTCATCGAACTGATCATCTGTTAATAAACCTAATTGAACCGCGGTTTCCTTGAGTGTCGAATTATTTTTATAAGCTTCATTTGCTATTTTCGCTGCATTTTCATAACCAATATGTGGGTTTAATGCAGTGACCAGCATTAAGGATTCATTTAAATATTCCTCAATTTTTTCTTCATTAGCCTCTAAGCCTCGAACAACTCTTTCCTCGAAGGATAGCATGGAATCTGCTAGTAATTGACAGGACTGTAGGAAATTATAAGCAATGACTGGTTTAAAGACATATAATTCAAAGTTACCTTGACTTGCTGCAAAACCAATAGCTGCATCATTACCCATTACTTGGGTAACAACCATGGTTAAGGCTTCACTTTGAGTTGGATTTACCTTCCCTGGCATAATCGAACTTCCAGGTTCATTTGCTGGAATAGTAATCTCTCCAATTCCACAACGAGGACCACTTGCTAGCCAACGGACATCATTAGCAATTTTCATTAAGTCTGCTGCAAGCGCCTTTAAAGCTCCATGGACATGGACTGCCTCGTCATAACTAGTTAGTGAATGGAATTTATTTTTTGCAGAAACAAATTTCTTCTCTGTAAATCCACTAATTGCTTCACATACGTGCCCAGAATAATCAACATGAGCATTTAAGCCAGTTCCTACCGCCGTACCTCCAATGGCTAATTCCTTTAAATGTTCAACACTTTGCTCAATCATCTCTTCAGACTTCTCAAGCATACGGTGCCAGGCACTTATTTCTTGGCCTAAGGTTAAAGGAGTTGCATCTTGTAAATGAGTACGGCCAATTTTAACCAGGTTCTTATATTGCTCTTCTTTTTCTTTCAAACGATCCTTTAAAACTCGTAATGCTGGTAGCACTTCGTCTTCTACTTTTAAGACAAAGGCAAGATGCATTGCTGTTGGATAAGTATCATTTGAACTTTGAGATTTATTTACATCATCATTTGGATGAAGGGTTAAATCACTATTTTGCTCCTTTAGCCACTTATTCCCTGCGTAAGCGATTACTTCGTTTACATTCATATTCGATTGTGTCCCGCTTCCCGTTTGCCAGACAACTAAAGGAAAATGTTCATCTAGTTTACCAGATAAAACTTGATCTGCGGCAACTTTAATCGCCTCTAATTTTTCATCCTCTAATAGTCCAAGCTTATTGTTAGCGATTGCTGTACTTTTCTTCAGCAAGGCAAAGGATTGAATAATCTCCTTCGGCATTTTCTCTTTACCAATGGGGAAATTTTGCTTACTTCTTTGCGTTTGTGCCCCCCAATATTTATCCGCTGGTACTTTAATTTCACCAATAGTGTCATGTTCAATTCGATAATCCAATATACTTCCTCCCTATTACTTATGTATTCTACTTTCCATTATAACAAACATTCGAAAAAGAAATATACAAATAGCTTTTAAAGGGAGATTTTTTAAACAAGCTCATATTTCAAGGCTTGATATTTTTAAATGCTAAAATAGCTCCACCTAGGCCTAAGAGGGAAAATAAACTAATCATCCAGAACAAATCATACTTCATCAACAGAGCTATAGCCGGTGGTCCAGCTGCCACTCCGATAAATCTCATAGAGCTGTATATTGAAGTAATCATTCCCCTTACTTCTTTATCAAAGCTATTCGTTAGTAAAGCATCTAAAGAAGGAAGAGAAATTCCAATTCCAATCCCTGTCATTAAAAAAATAAATAATAAAAAAATAAGGGATTGTGCAAAGGATAATAACAGAACAGACCCACCCATTAAGACGATTCCGGCAAAACTTACCCATTTCATCGTTTTTAACTCCGCCTTAATTTTATGACCTGTAATATAAGCCGCGGCAGACAAGGCTAACAAAGGCACTGCTAACAGAAGGCCTTTTACAACACCTTCATAATGAAATTGCTCCTCAAGAAGGGTTGATAAGTAAAAGAGAAAGCCAAACAATACAAACATTAAAATAGCCCCTAGAAAAAAGACTGCCATTAACCAACGGCGATGTTCCTTCAAGGCACTCCTTACAATTTCTATATATTCCTTGAATGTCATGGGGTCTTCATTTTTTTCATTTTTCACTAAGAATAAAACCATCATTAAGGATATTAGACAGAAAGCAGGTATGGAAAAGAAGGGTAAGTACCAAATCAATGAAGCTAAAAAGGCTCCTAATATAGGGCTTAATACTTTACCAATTGTATTAGAGGTTTCAACTATGCCTAAGGCAGCACTTGCCTCTTCATCCCGGGGAAACAAATCACCTATTAAAGGAAATACGATGGGCATTGCCCCAGCTGCACCAATTCCTTGAAGAATTCTCCCCATTAAAATAGGGATATAGGGATTAGATAATTTCCAAGAAGACAAGGCTGCAATTAATCCCCCTATTCCGGTGATAATCAAGGCTGGTATAATAATCCTCCTTCTTCCGTATCGATCGGATAAAAATCCAGCGATGGGAATTAGAAAAATAGCTACTATAGAATAAACGGTAATAATGAGACTAGATTGGAAGGTCGTTATTTCTAATTTCTTTTCCATTAATGGAAGGACGGGAATCAACATGGAATTCCCCAGGGTCATAATGAGTGGAATTGAGGCAAGGGTAATCATAGTCCAACGTTTTTCGGCTTTGTCCATAGTCATCTGCTTTTCCCTTCAAACTTATTTTTATGAACTTACTATTGGCCTCACAACCCTAATTTATACCTCATAAGATACTAGACAGCTTCAATAAAAGATTTAGTTTCTCTTGCCTTCAGCCTCCTTGACCAAAAAATATGGTATTCTATGTATAAATACTTTAATAAAGGAGAGTGTGAATTGAATATTTTAATTTTTGGTGGTACGGGTTTCGTTGGAAAACAACTCACAAAGGAATTAGAGAAGGAAGAGAATCACCTCTATATTGTTTCACGCAATCCAAAAGCATATCAAAATACAAATCAAGTAAACTATATGAAATATGGCCCTTCCTTAACGACTTTGCCTCCAATTGATCTTGTCATTAATCTTGCTGGTGAATCCTTATTTGGTTATTGGACAAAAAATAAAAAGGAAAAGATCCTACAAAGTAGAATTCAAACGACCAGAGAAGTTGTTTCCTTTATTCGGGATGCAAAGGAAAAACCTAAAGTATACATTCAAGCCTCAGCGATTGGCTATTATGGCAGATCTACAGATAAAATTTTCACAGAAAAAACAAGGAGGCCTGGAGATGATTTTCTTGCATCCGTCGTTACAGCCTGGGAAAAGGAGGCTGAAAAAGCGAAGGAATATGGGGTAAGAACTGTCTGTGCTCGTTTCGGTTTAATTTTAGGTGAGGGTGGATCCCTTCCTCTCATGAGTTTGCCCGTAAAATTATTCGTCGGTGGAAAAATCGGTAAGGGTGACCAGTGGATTTCATGGATTCATATAGATGATCTTATTGCTTTATTATTACATTGCATATATACCGAATCAATTCAAGGTCCTGTCAATTTCACGACGCCTGCCCCCGTTGAAAACAAAGATCTAATGAAGGCTATTGCCAAAGTCTTGAGACGCCCCTGTTATTTCCCAACTCCTAGACCCATCATGCGTTTGACCCTAGGTGAAATGAGTGAGCTAATAACAAAAGGACAATATGTTTTACCAGGTCAAGCAGAAAAATTTGACTATCTTTTTAAATATCCTAAAATAGAGAAGGCCTTAATAGATATCTTCACAAACTAAGAATTCTTGTGCGAAATTTGTCACATTTTTTGTTATCTTTTTTTAAAAAAGCTCTTCCCTTTTTGGATTTCATATTGTAATATTAAGGGTAGAGTTTCAAACGTTCTACATCTGCGTGAATCCTTGTAGCGATTGTTCAAAACATGAGGAGGATGATCATAACGCTACGAGAAAAAGATGTATTAATTGAATGCAACTTCTGTTCTAAGGGAAGGCAAATGGTGCGCCACCAGAAAATCTGGTACTAATGGGTTCGATTCCCATCCCGGATTTTTGTTGTTTAGTTTAATAAAAATTCGTGGGTGTTCCGTTTGTGGGGCCTTGTCTTAAGGACGCGTGAATACCCGCCGATAAAAATAAGGAGGGTTTTTTTATGTTAAAAACACGTGATTTATATGAAGTACCTACACTTTTTGAGCTACTTCTAGATCCAAAGGTCTATCCTTTTGTCAGAGACAAAGCAGAGTCAATCGATGAGTATTATTTCCTCACGAAAAAAACTATTGAAGCCGAGTATCGGGGCGAATTAATATCTAGAACGATCCTTGACGAGTATGAAAAGCCCATAGGTACAATCAATTTGTACGATATTTATAATAATTACGGGTTTTTAGCAACTTGGCTTGGATCCCCTTATTTTGGTAAAGGTTATAACCAAATTGCCAAGGAACAATTTTTCAATGAATTGTTCTATGAAAAAGGCATGGAAGGAATCTTTATGAAAGTCCGCAGAATAAACCAGCGTTCAATTCATGCAGCCATGAAGTTACCCTATGTTTCCCATGCAAATTATCTATTCCCAGAAATTTATGAGGAAATTAATAAGGATGAAGATGTTTTTGAATTATTTGTAATCACTAAAGAACACTATACAACATACCTGCCGTTTACAAGGGAGGAATCTACAGGAGATGAGGAAGTTTCCTAAGAGAATGAAAGGGAATAAAAAAGAGTAGTCAATTCTATTCAAAAATTGATTACTCTTTTTTGTTGACTAGTAAACTGGTGTGTTCTATTATTAATATAACAGTTATCATTAGAAAGGATGGGTGAAAATGTTTATAGAAATTAATTTTGAATCGAACAAACCTATCTATACCCAGCTAGTTGAACAGATTATAGCAGGTATTGCTAAAGGGGATTTACAAGCAGGTGAGCGTCTTCCTTCTGTAAGGAATATGGCTGAGGATATAGGAATTAATATGCATACAGTAAATAAAGCCTATCAAGAGCTAAGAGATCGATCCTTTATTTTAATTCACCGGCAACGGGGCGTCGTCATTAATCCTCAAGGTGTTCCAAAAGCTGATGAAAAGTATATATCAATCCTATCCGAGCAATTTCATCCATTAATAGCGGAGTCAATTTGCCGTCATCTATCAAAGGATAAAATTCAAAAAATTGTAACAAAAATTTATGAATCCTACCAAACAAAGGAAGGTGAATAAAGATGACCTTTATCGTATTATTTCTTTTAACTTTAGCTTCTCTTTCAATATTTATTTTTATCCCTTATTGGACTAGAAGGACGGAAAGCTTTGGTGTGTCTATTCCAGAAAGTCTTTATGAACGAAAAGACTTGGCTAAAATGAGAAAGCAATACGCCATTTCTATGTCCCTTATTGGTCTTATTTTATTAATTATTTTTTTAAGTATATATATATTCATGGAAGTAAGTGAGACAGGATTGGCTATTCTGGTAACAACTCTTGTTATTATTTATTTATTTGCTAGTTTCATAACTTACTTAGTCTTCCACTTCAAAATGAAAAAGTTAAAAGCCAAAGAAGACTGGCAAAATAAAAGAATTCAAAAAACCCTGGTCTATACAAAATTTAGAGACGAAAAATTAACCATTTCTAATTGGTGGTACATCATTCCCTTTGTCGCTACACTTTCCATCGCTTTACTTACTTTATTTAAGTATGATCAACTACCAAATGAAATTCCGATCAATTATAATCTTGCGGGCGAAGTAACCAATTGGAGAACAAAATCTTATGGCACAGTACTCATGATGCCTGCCCTTCAACTTTTTTTAATTGCTACATTTTTATTTATCAATATTATAATTGCCCGGGCAAAGCAGCAGGTAAGTTCCGAAAATCCTGAGAAATCCATTCAACAAAATGTGATTTTTCGCCGACGATGGTCGATCTTTTTATTCATTTCTTCTATTGTCATGATTGCTATGTTTATCCTCTTTCAAATTGATAGTTACTTTTTGAAAATGAATAAAGTAGTGATGCTTATACTTCCTATGATGGTTAGCTTTGGCATGCTTATAGGAGCTCTTATTCTCTCTGTTACTACCGGGCAAGGAGGAAGCCGGGTCAAGCTTCCCGAAAACAAGGACGAGTCGGTTATTGACTATGATGATGATGACTACTGGAAGCTAGGTCAATTTTATTTTAATAAGGAAGACCCTGCTGTTTTTATTGAAAAGAGATTTGGTATTGGATGGACGATGAATTTTGCTCGTCCCCTAGGATGGATATTTCTAATTAGTGTTATTGCTATCCCTCTGATCATCGCTATTGCTTTATAAATTATATTAATGAAAGGATGAAAGATAATGGAATTATTTTCAGAAATTAATTGGTCGCTAATTGCCCCTTTAATTCTCATTCAATTTTTACTCATGATTATTGCCTTAGTTGACTTTTTAAAAAACCGCCATAATGACAAAATCCACATAGCATGGATCTTCTTAATTGTTTTTGTTGGTACTATTGGACCTATTTTATACTTTATCTTTGGAAGGAGAAATTAAGAATGACTATTTTATCTGTCAATCAATTAACAAAAAGTTTCCGTTCAAATACAGTTGTTGATAATGTTACTTTTCACCTTCCAAAAGGGAAATGTATTGCCTTAATTGGACCAAACGGAGCGGGAAAGACAACTACCTTACGAATGATTACAAATTTAATAAAACCAACATCTGGATACGTTCAATTTTCAACAAAAGAGAAAGGTGAGGATCCTAGGTCTTTTATTGGTTATTTACCCCAACATCCTTCCTTTTATTCTTGGATGACAGGCTTAGAGTTTTTAATTTTTGCCGGTAGACTGACCAATTTAGGAAAAAATGAAGCGAAAGAACGTGCCCTAGAACTCTTAAGGGATGTAGATATTTACCAAGCGAAAAACCGAAGAATTGGCCAATACTCCGGGGGAATGAAGCAACGATTAGGCATTGCCCAGGCCCTGATTCATCGGCCGGATTTACTTATTTTAGACGAACCTGTCTCAGCCCTTGATCCAATCGGACGAAGGGATGTCCTTAACTTAATGGAAAAGCTAAAAGAAAAAATGACTATTATTTTCTCTACCCATATTTTATCTGATGCAGATGAAGTTAGTGATGAGCTCCTTTTACTTCATCAAGGCAAGCTGGTCGAATCTGGTTCCTTAGACATGCTAAGAAAAAAATATCAAACAGCCATGATAGAATTACAGTTTGAAGAAAATGCCCAGTTATACCTGGATCGCTTAAAAGACCTTGAAAATGTCAGCCATTGTTCAATTTCACGAAATACTCTACATGTTTCCGTTACAAGTATTGAAAAAGCAAGGGAAGAGATTTTATCCCTAGCAGTGAAAGAGAAATGGCCACTGACAAGCTATGCTATTAACAGGACCTCATTAGAGGATTTATTTATGAAGGTGGTGAATGGTGATGCAATGGATCACTTTGTTTCAAAAGGAAATTATTGAAAACTGGAGGAATTATAAGTGGATTTGGGTTCCTCTTGCCATTACCGCCCTCATGATTATGGATCCTATTACCAATTATTATTTACCAGAAATCTTAGATAAGTTTGGTGGACTCCCGGAGGGTGCAGTCTTCGATATGCCAACTCCAACTGTTAGTGAGGCTTATATGATGAGTCTTGGGCAAGTTGGTTCCCTAGGAATTTTATTGTTCGTTCTTGTAGGTATGGGAATCATTGCTGAAGAAAGAAAAAGCGGTGTTGCCGAAATTGTTCTAACAAAACCCGTTCGTGATTTGAATTATGTAACAGCAAAATGGGCCAGCTACGCACTGCTTATTTTAATTTCATTCACAATCGGTTTACTTGTTGCCTGGTACTATATTTCTATTTTATATGACTTTGTTTCCTTTGCCATGATTCTAAAAATTCTTTTCTTCTATGGCCTTTGGTTACTTTTTGTCATCAGCTTAGTTATTTTCTTTAATACCATTTTCAGATCACAAGGTGTAATTGCCTTTCTAAGCTTGTTAGTCATTATTTTAATAAGTACAATTTCATCAGTTTTTTCACATAAAATTCCTTGGAGTCCCTCCCTAATCTCTGGACATATTCACAATTTAATACTTACGGATGATATCTCAAAGGACTTAGTGGGAAGTGGAAGTGTATCAGTCTTCCTTTCCATAGTTTTATTATTTTTATCTGTCCAATTTATGAAATCGAAGGAAATCATTTAATAGTAAGGAAAGAGACTAGAACAAAAGCTCCATATTTAAATAAAAGTGAACAAGCAAAGCTAAAGAAATAACAATCACTCCTCGGGGAAGGGTGAGATTCATCTTACCGTACGGGTCCGAAAACTAGTATTCAGAAGGCAAGTTAACTTCGTCCTTTTCACCCGACGCAGGGACATAACTAGCCTCAAATAAATAAAAGTGTTGTGATTTACATGTTTTTTGTAAACCGCAACACTTTTTCTTGTCCTTATATGAAAATTGTTATGCTTCCCCTTGTTAATGACAGTGGATTTTCTTAAATTCACTGTCATTAACAAGGCTTTAAATTTTGGAGCTTATTTGGGTTTTCTTCCAGCCTCTTTCTCCTTGTTCCCCGAGGATGAAAGGACAGGATATTTCTGCGGCGTTTTATTCGCTCTATTCATCTTTTATTAAGAAGATAATGTTTTGTCCTAACCTCTTTAGTTATCCTTATCCTTTTTAAGTCTTCCTGCTTTTCCTGCTGATTCTCGCAATAAAAACTCTATATGACTATTTACACTCCTGAATTCATCGTCAGCCCAGCGACGGATTACTTCGTATAATTCAGGATCAATTCGTAAAGGAAAGTTCTTTCTTTTTTTACTCATAGGCCTCTCATCTTCTACTGATAAAGAGACCCTGTATTAATTACCGGCTGGGCCCGATTATCGGCTACTATTGATACGAGCAAGTTATTAATCATCGCCGCTTTACGCTCATCATCAAGATCAACAATACCATCCTTCTGTATCCTAGCTACAGCATCCTCTACAATGCCGACTGCACCATTAACAATGTGTCTTCTCGCAGCTAAAATAGCTGTTGCTTGTTGACGTTGTAGCATAGCCTGGGCAATTTCTGTTGAATAGGCTAAATGCGTTAATCGAGCTTCAATAATTTCAACTCCCGCAACTTTTAAACGGTCTTGTACTTCTTTAGCCAGCATCTCAGACACTTCATCCGCATTCCCTCTTAAAGTAATTTCTTCTTCATCTTGGAAGGAATCATAAGGATAATTTGTCGCTACTGCTCGAATCGCTGTCTCACTTTGAATATTTACAAATTGTTCATAAGCATCTACATCAAAAACTGCCTTGGCAGAATCTACGACTTTATAAACAACAACAGCAGCTATTTCAATAGGGTTTCCATTAATATCATTCACCTTTAACCGGCTACTGTTAAAGTTTCTAACCCGGAGCGAAACCGTCCTTCTTACTGTAAAAGGAACAGTAATAACAATTCCTTCCTTTCGGATACTCCCCATATATTTACCTAAAAATATAACCACAATAGATTGGTTAGGCTGTACGAGAGTAATCCCGCTTCCTAAGGTTATGGCTATGACAAGAAAAATAGCCGCAAATACGAATTCTTCCATTAGAAAACCAACAACTGTTCCCCCAAGTAAAACTAAAATAATAAAAATACCTAAATAACCATTTAAGATCCATGCATTTTTTTCTCTCATTTTTTTCACCTCTATAGTTTTTGTACTTATATTTTCCGTACTAAAGCCATGATTCCCGCAACTACATAAATAAGAGCCGCTGGCCAAGCAAATAAAAAGGTAACCAAGATTGAAACAACTGAGGAAGCTAAGAGAATAATACCGGCAGCCTTAGGATTTTTATTTTTCCGTAAAAAGTAAATAGCAATACAGCCACCAATTATAGCTAAGATCGTTCCAATAAGAATATCCCAGCCTGCGCCACCCATGTCTTCAAGCATTTGTAAAAACTCTTCTTTTGTTACATCTACTTGATTTGCCGATTCTTCATCAAGTAGTCCTTCTACTTTATCCTGATTATTGTTCATCCAAATTGTAGCTCCACCAATCACTGAATAAAAACTATAAACAACTATTCCCAAAAAGGTAAATAACATCTCACCTGTTCTTCCCAATGAATCACCTCCCTTGTTTTAGTATCTAAATGATATCACATATATATCATAATGTAAATAGACTTTTTTTAGTATTCTGGTCATGATCTATTTAAATTAAACATCAAAAAAGGCTAGGTTTATCTATTCCTAAGAAAATAATAAACCTAGCCACTCATTTGATACTTCTTTTTAATTTTTTTCTTTCATCTTTATTTTAATAAGTCTTCTAAATCAAACTTTAGCTCATCACTAATGGCTAAGTGACCTCCTAAGACTGTTGCTGAATTTAACTCTAACTTCTCAAAGAAGTCTAAGCTTTTAGCTAAGGCCCTATCATTTGTTTCTTGAATTAAAAGGATTGTAGAATCTTGTTTTGCAGCTAAAACAGATCCTGATAATGCATCCGCATAATCCTTTCCTGTCGTCACATAAACATGGTCGAAATCTTCAGCAAAATGATTAATCACTGCCTCATTTGTATCATAACGACTTGTACCGGAAAGCCTCTCCGGATTTGGTAAATCCTTTAGCACTTCTTCTGCTACCGCTAAAGTACCTCCAATTACATAAGTGGATTCTACTTTAATTTTCTCTTCACCTAAACCAGATAAAGCTTCTTCTGTGGCTTCTGTTAACTCATCTTGATGGGTTAATAGTATAGGTAATCCCTCTCTAGCTGCATAAGGAGCTATAGAAAGTGCATCCGGGAAATCGTATCCATTAACGATTACCGCGTCTTTACCAGTAGCGAATCCTTCATCGACTAGATAATTTGCTATGGCAACAGCTGTGTCTACTCTTGTCTTACCAGAAAGTCTTACAGATTGACCAAAGGATTTTTCATCTGATGTTGAAATCGCTTCTTTATCACCTAAAATAATAATTTCAGGATTCCCTAATCGTTCAATTTCTTCTTCTACTTCTTCTTTTAAGGCTTCATAATTATTTAAGTCAGTTGATGGCCATAATAGAATTGGAGAGTCTAAAGCATAAGCAAGGGGAACACCTGCTAAGGCATCTGCAAAATCATCGCCTCTTGCTAGAACAACTTTCTCACCTTCTAAGGATCCATCCTCCCATGCTTCTTGGCTAATAGAAATAGCCGTATGATATCTTTGCTTTCCGGATAATCGATCAATAGCTTCTTCAGAATCATGAATCACAGTAACAAGATTTGATTCTTTAGCCTTTACTCCATTAACAATCGTAAATACTTGAAGTTCGTTTTCTCCCTTTTGAAGTGGGGCATCAAAAATGAAGGCACCATCCTCTTGAACTTCTTGTTCATCAACAACTTCTCCATTGTTGGTTAACTGAACAGTTGTTGTTGGAGAAGAAATACCTTCTACTTCTACGCTTGCTTCTTTTGCTGTGTAACCATCTTCTGGCGAAGTAATTTGTGGTTCTTCAATTTCATAATCCACATTCGCTCGAATCATATAGTTACCATCATCTTCAAAGGCTGGATAGAATTGACCATCCATGTACTGTAAGCTTCTATTGTAATATGGTTCCCCATTATCCGTAGCTAATCCCGGAGCATTTGGGTACTCCATTGTCTGGTAATATACCATGTAAAACTCTTTATCTACCTTTATATTTTCTTCTCTTAAATCAACTACTGTCCAGTCCTCATCCCAATCTATCTTGGCATCTAATCTTGGTGTTAATTGTTTTCCAGGCTCTCCATCTGGACCTGAAGCATCCCAAACTTCAACGGCAAACTCATCACCAAGGTCAGCAGGGTCACCGAAACTTTTATCAATAAAAGCAAATAATCCTTCGGTAACGACACCACTTTCCTGGCCTTCAGGTAAGGTCATTTTAACTGCCCAACCTGCACCACCAGCAAAGTACATACTGCCATTATCAATTACACCATTATCATAAATTAACTCATCTCCCGGATAAGTATAATAAGGTTCTAAATTAATATCTAATTCTTGATTTGTTCTTGTTAATTCAACGGATACTTCCTTATCTTTATATCCTGGCGCTGTAACGAGTAAGGTATAATCACCAATATAGTTTTCTAATGTGTAGTCTCCTGTTTCATTGGAACGAACAGGATCAAAGTAGGCATCTTCCTTTAATGTTAGGGTCGCATTTGTAATATCTTGGTCTGTCTTTTCATCTATAACAGATCCTTGTAAGCTTCCCTTTTCAATTTCTGTTAACTCTACTTCAATGGTTGTTATTTCATCCTTGATAATTTCTACAGGAACTTCTGTAACTTCATATCCATAGATATCAACTTCTAAGGTAAAGGAACCTGTTGGGTGCAGTGTGGAGAAGCTATTGTCTTCTTTTGTCCGAAGATATCTTCCCGTTTCCTTTATATATAAATCACCTGGATAAACAATTTCCTTACCCGCTGAATCAATAACTATTCCCTCAACAGTTCCTAGACCATTCTCTAAATGTGCAATCGCATTTTGTCCATCTACGAGACCATGTCCATAACCATTATTGGGTACTTCCTCGTATTCCTCATCTGTTAAAGGAATCGCGGAAATCTTTAATACGTCCTCTAGTTCATCAACAGATAAATCAGATTGATAGGATAAAAGGAGTGCAGCTAAACCAGAAACAGCCGGTGTCGCCATAGAAGTTCCATTTTTATCCCCGTATTCATTCCCTGGTATTGCTGAGTAAATGCCAGCTCCTGGTGCTGCAACATCGGGTTTTATTTCATCATAAGGAGATGGACCTCTAAGTGAGAAGGCTGTAACCTTATTAAACTCATCTGTAGCACCTACCGCAAAGGATTCTGGATAGTTTGCTGGATTTTCAACTGAACCTTCTCCACCAGGGTTAAACATGCTAATATTACCCGCAGCGAAAACAGGTAAAATGCCTACATTTCTCCATTCTTGGACAATATCACGATACCATTCATCAAGCCCAGCACCGCCACCCCAAGAGTTATTTACAATATCTGGACGTAAATCAGGGCGTTCATTACCCTCTTCATCTGTAGGGAGTAAAACCCACTCAGCTGCTTTAAGTAAATCTTCATCAGAAGTTTCTCCTTCTGCAGTGAAGGCCCTTACCGCAATCCATTCAGCTTCAGGAGCTACTCCTACTTTGCTTGTTCCATCTGTTTCCTGTCCAACCATGGTTCCTGTTACATGGGTCCCGTGGCCTACATCATCCATCGGTTCAGAAGAATTTTCAACCGGGTCATACCAACTATAGCTATGATCAACTTCTCCTGTAGCAAGGTCATATCCTCTGTAGGATTCCTTTAAGGCCGGGTGATCCCACTGAACACCTGAGTCGATACTTGCAATAACAATACCTGAACCACCAATTCCTTGCTCCCATAAGGCTGGGGCACCGATTCGATCAATGTTCCACTCAGGCTCTTCATTTTCTGAATTTAATTTCATAACAGGATTAGAATCCTTAGTTATTAAATATCTTTTTTCATTTGGTAAAATCTTTTCAACTTCTGCAAAGGATGCTATCTTTTGAGCAACTTCCTTTGTAGAAGTAACGGATAGCCCGTTTACTACATAATAACTATGAAAATCCTCTACACTTCCTTGTTTCTTTTCTTCCTCTAGATATTCTAATAAACTTTCTTGGGATTTCTCTGCTGTTTCCTTCAAGCCTTGTATCACTGCGTCATTCTTTACTTGCTCGGAATCTTTCGCCGAAAGATTTTCAGCAGCAATTTGCTTTTCCATCTGAGCAAGAATTCCCTTTGTATCTGCTCGATCATTAAACTTCACTAAATAAGTAACCATTTTTTCTTGATCAAAGGATTGTAAGACACTTTGACTCAATTTTTGCCCTTCGCTTTTTGCTTCTACTTTAAATGGGCTTATCATGGATAATAATAATACTAAAATTGCTAGGATATTTAATGTTTTATACACTGATGTCTTATGTTTCTTCAAAATAATCCTCCTATTTTTTCATCTTCTTGCTAATTTTATGAATGACCTTCCTCCCAGGTTATTTCCAAGAATTAGAAAGTTTCAGATAATTTAACTTTAGAAATTATTTACTAATTCAAATGTCTAAACTTTCTATTCTCAAAGAATTATATAAATGAAAATATTATCAGTATTATCATTATATGTCAATAGAGGTTTAATAGATTTCGTGATTCTGTTGACAAAAAAAGGACCTAAGAATCACGATATGATTCTTAGGTCCTAATTCTTTGGGATTTACTTTTTACTTACAAGAATTTCGTCATTCTGTACATGAACATGGGCGTGCTCTAATCCTTCATCTTCAATAATTAAATCTGTTAATTGGTCTTCAATTTTATCCTGAATGACACGACGTAATGGCCTTGCACCAAACCGACGATTATAACCTAAATCGATTAATTTCTGTTTGGCCACATCAGTAATCGTCATCTTAATCTGATTTTCCTCTAAGCTTTCTTGTAATTCTGCAATCATTAAATCTGCAATTTTGAGTAAGTGTTCCTTCTCTAACTCATTGAAGTTAACAATTGCATCGAATCTATTTAAGAACTCTGGCTTAAAGTAATTACTTAATTTTTCGAGTGTATTTACGGATTCATGTCTGTCTTGATTAAATCCGACATTTACTTGCTTATCCCCTGTTCCCGCGTTACTGGTCATAATTATGACCACTTCCTTAAAGCTGACAGTTCGCCCGTGGGAATCTGTTAAATGACCATCCTCCATAATTTGCAGGAAGGTGTTTTGAACATCTGGATGGGCCTTCTCGATTTCATCAAGTAATATAATTGAATAAGGATTTCTTCTTACTTGTTCGGTTAACTGACCCGCTTCCTCATGGCCAACATATCCTGGAGGGGAACCAATAATTTTAGACACGGAGTGGCCTTCCATATACTCAGTCATATCAAGCCTGATCAGACTATCTCTTGAACCGAATAATTCTTCTGCTAATACTTTGGTAATTTCTGTCTTCCCTACTCCTGTTGGTCCGACAAAAAGGAAACTACCAATCGGACGGTATTTAGACTTGAGTCCAGCTCGACTTCTTCGAATAGCTTTTGCAACCTTATCTACTGCTTCCTCTTGACCAATGACTTTATCAGATAATCTACCTTTTAAATTTTTCATTTTAGTCTGTTCGTCAGACTGAAGTTTTGTGACGGGGATCCCTGTTTTCTCCTCAACAATTAATTCAATATCTGAAAGGGATACATCAATTACTTTCTCTTTCCCCTCAGATTTATCTAGTTGTTTTTGTAACTGAATTTCTTGATATCTTAAGTTTGCAGCTCTTTCATAGTCTTCTTCTTCCGCTGCTTTCGTTTTTTCCTGAACAATTTCCTCTAATCTTTGTTCAATGGAGTTTGAATCCTTTTCAGCATTGGCCAAATTCAACCTAGATCCAACTTCATCTAATAAATCAATTGCTTTATCTGGTAAAAATCGATCTTGGATATATCTATGGGATAAAGTGACACATGCTTCTACAACTTCTTCTGGATAATGCACTTCATGAAAGGCCTCGTAACGATCTTTTATACCCATTAATATCTCGATTGATTCTTCCAGGGTTGGTTCATCGACAATAATCGGCTGGAGTCTTCTCTCTAAAGCCGCATCCTTTTCAATTTGACGATATTCCTTTAGGGTCGTTGCACCAATTAATTGAAGCTCTCCTCGGGCTAAAGCTGGTTTAAGTATATTTCCAGCATCCATTTGGGACCCTTCTGATGTACCAGCGCCAACGAGTAGGTGAATTTCATCAACAAAGACAATCACATCATCTCTCGTCTTTAATTCTTCTATTAACTGTTTCATTCTCTCCTCAAATTGACCTCGGATTCCGGTGTTTGCAACTAAAGAAGCCACATCAATTACATATACTTCCTTATCAATTAATTTTGCCGGGACTTTACCTTCTGTAATTTGAAGAGCTAATCCTTCGGCTATTGCTGTCTTACCTACGCCTGGCTCACCAATGAGAACCGGGTTGTTTTTATTCCTTCTATTTAAAGTTTCAATGACTCTTTTTACTTCTTGCTCCCTCCCAATTACAGGATCAATCTTTCCAGATCGAGCATCGTGGGTTACATTGTTACCTAATTGGTCGAGGAGTCCGTTTCCTTGGTTAGGTCGGCTCTTTGTCTTTGTACGGGATTGCCCCATTGTTGGACCGCCTCCACCTTGGAAAAAGTGATTAGCAAAGTCATTTCCTCCTTGAAAGTTTTTAAAGGAATCTTCTGATCCCATTAGATGATCTCGCATCTTCATAAAACACTCTTGACACAAATGGAGTCTTTGACTTTCATTATTAAATTGCATAGCAAGATTAATTGTTGCCTGTTTCTGATTACACTCTTGACATCTCATTTCTTTTTCCTCCTCTTATTTCTAAATACTTTCTATAAATTTCTCTAACAAACAAATAAAGTTTGACTTTGACTTACTTTGACCTTTCATATTTTTATTATACTTTGACCTTCTTTGACTTTCAAGTAATTAACTCAGGAAATTAAAAAAATCTTACCTAGAAGGGAAATCCAGGTAAGATTTTTGTTTTAAAAT
>Ga0079226_10001361_pt1 | contig 18732 bp, 13 predicted proteins | sample Poulit2014_FD_76345 | JGI IMG/M metagenome (GOLD analysis project Ga0079226, IMG submission 76345) | Agricultural soil microbial communities from Georgia to study Nitrogen management - Poultry litter 2014 | ecosystem: Environmental > Terrestrial > Soil > Agricultural land | place: USA: Georgia... | reverse complement strand
TCTATTGATAGTTAAATTAATAATATGTAAACGTATATGTAAACATAAAATAATAAATACACATGTATAATAAACATTTGTTAACCAAATGTTTATTATAGTTGACTTAAATTTATTTAAAGTAAACTTTCTATTTTAATTGCTCTTTTATTGAGTTGCACCTAAATTTTTTAAAGCTGTTGGATCTAGGTTAATATTTTAGACACTACTAGTTTAAAATTTTCAAAATATAATTCATGATGCAATAAGCTGTTCTTCCATTTGTTGCAGGGTTTTATAACCAATACTGCTGTGAATCCTTTTGCGGTTATACCAAACTTATCAATTACTTTTGAAAAGCATCACTTGTATATTGACTTCCAAGATCGGAATGGAAGATTAAACCTTCAGCTGGTTGTTGTGTATGGTAAGCATTTTATAAAGCTTTGATAATTAACTCTGTTGCCTTCATTCAATCAAAAGAAAGACCAACAACCTTTTTCGTATGTAAACCCATGACAGATACAAGATAGCACCAACCATGTCGAAGAGTATGGATATAAGTGATATCGCCACCCCATTTTTCATTTATAGTCTGTGTTGAAAAATCTCTTTGTAAAAGGTTATCACGCTTCTACGACCTTTTCTTTACTAGGTAGTAGGACGAAACTTTTTCGCGGTAATAGATTGGATACTCGTCTTTTTTTATGAGGCGTTGTACACGTTTTAGACTTACATGATAACCTTCTTGGTTCAAAATGTAATAAATTTTAGGAGCTCCATACCTTCTTTGACTTCCATGGTGAATTTCTAAAATTCTTTTTGTTAGTTGTTGATTTTCTTGATTACGTTTTGAAACAGTCTTCGTGAACGATTGATAATAAGTGCTTCTTGGCATTTTTAGCACTTCGCACAACGTGTGAACAGGGTATCGATCATTCTCTTGGTCAATGAGAGTAATGATTTCATTATTAGTTACTTTTTGCGAATATGGCTATAGATTTTTTAATATTTCATTCTCCTGTTGTATAGCTTAAGCATTTGTTTTTGAAGTTCTGCATAACCCTCTGGAGTTACAGAAATCCCATCTTCTAATTCCATTGGACTCACCTTTTTAATCCATGTATAGATTGTTAAATCAGATACGCCATATTCACGACTTAAATCTCTAACAGACTGACCGGAACGATATAAACCGACCACCATCCTATGAAAATTATCACTATACCGTTTACCATTTTTATGATTTGTCATCAGACCCAACCCCTAATTTGATTGTAATAACTTAAACTAGGAGTGTTCATGAAATTATACTAGCTAGCATCACTCCTTTTAAGTGTTTTCGATAACTGCTGTGTTCAATAAAGTAATATAATCTGTATAAATACAACAAATTACATTTTTGGATCTAATCTGAAAAATATTTGTGGTAGGTTTCTAATAGACTCGGAGGTAAGACCATATAAATAAGGTTGTTTCTAGTACTTAAACTTTGCAAAGAAGGGATGCTCGCTGTAGCGTATTTAAATTCATTATCATAAATACCAGCCTTTATTTCAGAGGCCCAATTTAATAATTCTATTTTTCGGTGAATTGGTATAATTTTACCAGTTGGAAATTGGCGTTAGAGAGGGCAAATAAGAAATCTGGGTTGCTTATTTTAATTTCATTTATGTCGATTCCTTTGTTATCAGGATTTAGAGACGATACGTTTAATTGCATACTTAAAAGAAATTAAAAATAAAGCAATCGAGAAAGACTTGCAACGGTCAAAATATCAAATCACGAAACTCATGTTGCGAAAGGGTTGTACTTTATATGTAAAATCCCTCACCTATCTGAAATATAACAAATAAATAACTTTGGATAGGTGGAATGGACTTATGAAAAACAAGCGGGCGGACGACAATCAGACCTAAAAAAGTATATGAATCGTAAAATGGAATGAAATTTAGAAGAAAGAAGCACGGAACTAACAATATATTTTAATTTGTTTATTTGGGGCAAAAGCAAAATAAAGCAAAAGCTGCCGAAGACAAAACATATAAGGATGGAAAACAAAGTATTTTATCTGAAAAATTGTGACAGTTTTCAGTAGTGGAGCTCAACATCGAATTAAATATGATTTTTATAAAATTGTATAAATTTATGAAGGGGAACTTAATGCTCTGTTTAATCAAGGTTTAGAAATTAAAAGTTCATAGTTTGGCGTATTTACATTTAGGTAAAGTCGCTATCTATTTAGAAGTGTTACTCTATTGTTAAAACGTTTGGCATTGTCATTATTTATAACTACCCAGAGGTGATGAAGAAAGCTTGTAACTACTATACTTTTAGACATCCATTTGACCAAATCTAACATATCAATGGATGTCTAAAATTAGATATTATTGTTACTTATACTCCAGAATAAGCTAAAAACCCACCATCCACTGGCACTGTTATACCAGTAACAAAGCCAGACATCTTTTCGTCAGCTAACCAAATCATAGTACCCAGTAAATCCTCAGGTTTGCCAAATCTTTTCATTGGTGTTTGAGAAAAAATTTTGTTAGATCTTTCAGTTAATGTACCATCTGGATTTTTTAACAATTTCTCATTTTGTTCAGTTAAAAAGAATCCAGGAGCTATAGCGTTTATTCTAATATTATAATCTGCAAAATATACTGCGAGCCATTTTGTGAAATTTTCAATAGCAGATTTTGCTGCACTGTAGGCAGGTACTTTTGTCATTGGACTGGGAGCCCCCATTGACGATATATTAATAATGCTGGAGTCGTTTTCATTAATCATTTCTTTTGTAAAAATTTGTGTAGGAATCAGCGTACCTAAAAGATTTAAATTGAAAACAAAGTCAAATCCTTCCTTTTCTAAATCAAAAAAGGTTCGAACCTCTTCGTTTTGTAAATCATTTTTGTCGAAGGTTTCATTCGTTGTTTGACCTTTGGGATGGTTTCCTCCGGCACCATTTATTAAGATGTTACAAACACCAAAAGTGTCGTAAACAATTGACTTTGCTTGCTTTACGCTATCAACGTTTGTTACATCGCAAGGGATAAAAATAGCCTCTCCCCCCAATTTTTTAATATCATCGGCCACTTTTTCTCCTTTTTCAGCTGTCCGACTTAAAATTGCGATTTTGACTCCTTGCCTTGCTAGTTCTCTAGCCATTCTGCCACAAAGCACACCACTTCCACCTGTAATAACAGCAATTTTGTTTTTTAAATTCTGATTTAAGTTTAACATAATTTTATCTCCCTTCGGTTATTATTTTAAAGCATCCCATACTCCCAAAATATACATAATTCCTAAAGAACGATCATACAATCCATATCCTGGACGGCAATATTCTTCCCATATGGATCGTCCATGGTCTGGACGTACATAGCCAGAAAAACCGTGCTCATGGTATGTTTTAATTATATTACTAATATCTAATGAGCCTTCTTTATCTCGGTGAGACGTTTCTACAAAGTCACCGTTTTCATATACTTGTAAATTTCTTATATGGGTGAATGGAATGCGATCTGAGAAACTGTGTATCATATCTATAATATTGTTCTTCGGATGTGCTCCAAGAGAGCCAGTGCAAAGTGTTATTCCATTGTGTGGGCTTTTAACAATATTTAGCATTCTTTGTATATTTTTTTTATTTGTTATAATCCTTGGTAAGTTAAAAATAGGCCAAGGTGGATCATCTGGATGAAGTGCCATTTTAATGTTATTTGTTTCAGCTATGGGGATAATGTGTTTCAAAAAATATTCAAGATTCGCCCATAAATCTTCCTCACCTATATTTTTATAAGAAGATAAAAGTTTGGGTAATTGGCCAATTCGGTTTGGTTCCCATCCAGACATTGGGAAATCTGATTTACTGACTATCTTTTTCACTAATTTTTCAGGGGTTATATTATTTATTTCTGAAACCTGAAAAAACATAGCATTTGAACCATCGCCAAGATTGTAATTCAATTCTGTTCTTACCCAATCAAAGACAGGCATAAAATTATAACAAATGACTTTCACCCCCGCCTGAGCTAAATTTTCAATTGTACGTTTATAATTCTCAATATAATAATCCCTGGTAGGAAGACCGAGTTTAATATCTTCGTGAACATTGACACTCTCAACAACGTCAATATTAAAACCATATTCTTTTATTTCTTGTGTAGTTTCAAAAATATCCTTTTGAGGCCATTCCTCACCAACAGGGATATCATGAAGGGACCATACAATGCCCTCTACGCCAGGAATCTGATTGATTTGATTTAAAGTTATGTTATCATTTTTGGAGCCATACCACCTAAATGTCATTTGCACTCCATACCTCTCCTCTCTATTCTTAGTGGAGTAAAATTAGTTTAAACTTTTACTTTGTTTAATTGGATGAATCAATTTCGTAATTGTTCTTTTTTCAAAAAACATAAAACTTCCCAAATTCCAGCTATTGTAATTAAAAAACAAAATTACGCAGATTGATGGCTATTCAATAAAGCTACTATATAACATAGTATGTTGCTGGATTGGAAAGGTTGTAGTTTAATCTCACCATATCACAATGGGTTTTAGGTCGTTCGCCGGTGTGATAGCGGACATTATCGAGTTAAAAAACCTTTTAAATAAGAATTTACTAGCTCGACAACGATTCGTTTTTTGAACAGTTTTATCCAAACAGCAGAGCCCCAGTCCAGAGTCGTATATCAGCGGAAGTCTTTAATATAAATGGCAATCATCACGCTCCTTGGGATACGTGTATTTTAACATTTTGTATTTGGTATCCTAGTTGTTGTACCGATAGGTTGCTCTCAGACGTAAGTAGACGTGAAATGCTTGTCGAATCCTAAAAGTTCATTACACTTGTAGCAGAATATTATGGCATAATATTATTTCGAAGGGTGATATCTCGTATGTTTTTGGGTGTTGAATAAATCCGATTATTGTATAATAATCATAGAAAGCTTTCCCCCAATATTTTTAAGTTAGTTATTCTTATCCGTCATTATATATAATCTGAGAAGGCACTACTTTTTGCGTCTTTCTTCCCTTGAATACAAGGATAAAAATTATGAAATTGACTCTGATAATTGAACTACTCTTTAAAACATTGTATTATATTGCCTTTAAAATATTTTGTTTTACTGTTAGTTAAAAAGAAGTTTACTCAACGCTTGCGATTTTTTAAGATAGCTCTTTTTCAATTGACAGTATTTTTTCGTAATTGAAGGGTATCGAGAGTAAAAGCTTTACTATTATGTTCGCTTACTTGATTTTTAGCGCTTCAATATGATTTTGAAGGAGCGGTGTATGTTTATTCATTGTTAGCGCATTCAATTTTAAGTGAAACGTGTAAGATAATTTTATGTTGAAAAGCGTTTACAAAATGTTAGCCTATATTTAGGTGCTCATTTTTGCTCTTTTGCAAATACCATTACGTAGTGTTTTAAAAATACAAATTCAGTTTAAAACACAAACGATTAATATTCTGTTACCCCTACACTACTTATAAATCGGTTTATTAAACTCTTGATTAAATATACATTTTAAATAAACATTTGTCAATTTTAAATATGAATATACAGAGATGGTAACGCTTAATAAATTTGACAAACTCTTTCGCATAGTTTACATTTGAACTAATTAACATGATAAACCGATTTATGAGGAGGTGTTTTTTGCAAATAGTTTAGTTTGAAATCGTATCTAATGTTTTTTAAAAATTGTGAAAGCGTTTTATTTTAATGGGCGTAAATTGTATTTAATGTTTTGTATTTTAAAGAAACTTTTTATTCTGCATTTCTAACAATAATATACAGAAAGAAGGTTAATTATGGGGAGAAAGAAATTGTTGAGTGTTTTTTTGCTGTTAGTTATAGGATTAGTTGCGTGTAGCTCTAATTCTGGCGAAGGTGACGCTAATGATGCTACAGAGGCAGGAGACGGGAAGGTGTTTAAACTTGCGCATAATTTAAGTGAAGATCATGTTGTGCATAAAGCGATAAAGAATTTTTCTGATAAAATTGAGGAAGAAACAGATGGAGAAATAGAAATTGACATTTATCCAAATGGTGAATTAGGGGAAGAAGAGGAAGAGGTGCAACAAGTTAAAAACGGAAGTATAGAAATGACGAAAGTAAGCGCTGGAACTCTTGAGTCATTTAATGATAAGTATAGAGTCTTTTCTCTTCCGTATATATTTGAAGGAATGGATCACTATCGAGATTTTATGGAATCGGATTCGATTGATGAAATTTACGAATCTACCGAAGATGACGGATTTATAGGGATATCTTATATAGATTCTGGAACAAGGAGCTTTTACACAACTGATGAGCCAATTGAGAAGCCAGAAGACTTAAATGGAAAGAAAATTAGAACAATGGACAGTCCAACAGCGACAAAAATGGTGGAAGAAATGGGAGGGTCAGCAACTCCTATGGGGTATGATGAAATTTATACTTCTTTACAACAAGGCGTGATAGACGGAGCCGAGAGTAATCCAACTGCTTTAACAGACGGGAAACACGGGGAAGTAGTCGATCACTTTGTATATGATGAACATACGATTATTCCAGATATCTTAATCATTAATAAAGATGAATGGGACGATTTAACAGAAGAGCAACAAGAAATATTTAAAGAAGTGTCTGATGAAAATAGAGAAGAAAGTTCAAAATTGTGGGAAGAAGAAATTGACGATGCTGTATCCGAGGCTAAAGAAATGGGTGTAGAATTTCATGATGTTGATAAAGAGCCATTTGCTGAGAGCACTAAACCAATAATTGACGAGGCTAAAGAAAATGACGAGTTAAAAGGTATTATAGAGAATATAGAAAATGAGGGCGATACAGAATGACATTTAGGTATTATTTTGTGTTGTAATAAGAGTTATATTAGGTAATACATTCAGAATTTTAATAATGGCGTAGATTCCTTATAAAGTGTCTACGCCTACATAAGGGGTATTCTGGCATTGAATAAAATAAAAAAAACTTTTGATAATATTATGTTGTTGACTTCATCTACCTTATTAATAGCGCTCCTCTTATTACTATTATGGCAGGTGTTTAGTCGCTATGTATTGCAATCACCAAGCACATTTACAAATGAGTTGCTAGAAATTTTATTAGTATGGCTTTCTTTAATAGCAGCTAGCTATGCATTTGGTTCTAATGAACACCTCGCTCTAGAGTTGCTTAAAAGCAGGCTTAAAAAGAACTCTGAATTTTTAGTTAATATTGTAATTAAACTAATCATACTGTCTTTTGCTATATTTGTTCTAATTATCGGAGGACTAAAGGCTGTCGATGGAATGATGTCTCAATCTACTCCGATTTTACAAATTCCAAAAGGATGGCTCTATTTAATATTACCAATAAGCGGCGTTATAATTATCATTTATGATTTAATCAATTTTTTAAATTCTATTATTGATAGAAAACAAAGGAGGGGATGACTTGGACGCTTCAATTTTAGCTGCATTAGTGTTGTTTGGTACTTTTTTTATTTTTTTAGCTTTAGGTGTTCCAATTGCTATAGGTTTAGGAATTTCTTCTCTAGCAGCGGCTTTAATTATTGTCCCTACGGACCTTGCTACTTTTAACGCAGCGCAAAAATTATTTGAGGGATTAAGCAGCTATACGCTATTAGCTATTGTATTTTTTATGCTTTCAGGGAGCATTATGAACAATGGAGGGATAGCTATTAGGCTATTAAATTTAGCAAAGTTAGTTGTAGGACGAGTTCCAGGATCACTTGCTCATACTAATGTCGTTGGAAATATGTTGTTTGGATCTATCTCTGGTTCTGCTGTAGCTTCCGCGGCAGCCATGGGATCTGTAATGGCTCCAATGCAAAAAAAAGAAGGGTATCCTCCTTCACTTTCGGCGGCAGCAAACATAGCATCGGCCCCTACTGGTTTGTTAATACCGCCGACTACAGCACTCATTATGTATTCATTGGTTAGTGGCGGCGTATCTATATCTGCCTTATTTATGGCTGGGTACGTGCCAGGGATTTTGATGGGATTAACAATAATGGTCACAGTTTATTTTATGACAAGAAAATCTGATTATTCAACTGATAGCAAGCCTACTTTAAAACAAGCAATCGCTACTTTTGTAGAAGCTATACCAAGTCTTTTTTTAATTGTGGTGGTGATAGGTGGAATAATCTTAGGTATATTTACTGCTACCGAAGCTTCTGGTATAGCAGTAATCTATTCACTAATACTTGCTTTAGCTTACAAACAGCTAACTTGGTCTAGTGCGATAAAAACACTTAAAGAAACTATCATAATGACGGGTATTGTTTTATTTCTCGTGGCGACGTCATCAATTATGTCTTGGGTAATGTCTTTTGCTAACATCCCTAGAACTATTACTAACGTGTTGTTATCTTTTTCTGATAACCCTATCATTATCTTATTGCTAATGAACATAATTCTTTTAGTAGTTGGTATGTTCTTAGACATCACTCCGGCTATATTAATATTTTCTCCTATTTTTTTGCCAATTGTTACTCAACTAGGTATGGACCCAGTTCAGTTTGGCGTAGTATTAATATTTAATTTATGTATAGGCACTACAACGCCTCCAGTAGGTAATGTGTTGTTTGTTGGCTGTAAAGTAGCTGGTGTACCAATTGAATCAACTGTACGACCTTTAATTAAAATGTATATACCTTTGATTGTTACTTTACTATTAGTAACTTATATTTCGTGGATCAGTTTAGCATTACCAAAACTTTTGGGTTTAATGTAATTTTGTGCTAGAGAGTTAAAAGTGTATATAAGGAGAGTATAAGTGGTATGTTGTTGAAAAATTATCAAGAAATACAAGAAATAGATAATGGCTATTTAGTTATTGGTGATACAGCAAGTATAAAAATTTACTTTTTAACTGATGACATAATACGTATCAGAGTATCTTTTGACAGAAAGTTTACAGAAAGATCTTACTCTTTAGTAACTACTGCATGGGATGACGAGTTAGACTATCTTATGAAGGAGGAAAGAAAGAAGATAACTCCTGTAACAATTAAACTCTATGATAATAATGAATTTATATCTTTTCAAACTAATAAATTAACTATTAAAATGAATAAATATCCTATAAGCTTTTCAGTGTATGATTTGGACCAACAAATTATTTATAGCGATTTGGAATTGCGTTCATTTGAGCAGGATTATACCGGAAGAGTGTTTCATTATAACAGTATCGAATACGAAAATGATTATTTTTTTGGTTTTGGTGAACAAACCGGGCCTTTAAATAAAAAAGGAGAACGCATAAGAATGTCTCCTAAAGACGCAATTGGACATGATCCACAAAACGGAGGCCCCTTATATAAGCATATTCCTTTTTACATAAAATTAAATAAGTTAAACCAACACGCTCATGGTTTATTTTACCATAATTCATATGAATCGGTTTTTGACTTAGGAAAAGAAATTAGTGGATATTGGCCAGAATATTCTTATTACAGTTCAGAGGGAGGAGACATCGACTTATTTTTCATAAACGGCCCTAAAGTAGCTGAGGTAATAGAAAAATATACTTTATTAACTGGAAAACAAATACTCCCACCCAAGAAAAGTCTAGGCTATACTGCTTCCACCATGTATTATGCTGAATTAGAGCAAAATAATGATCAAGAAATATATAAAGTTATTAAAAAACACTTCGATGAAAAAATGTATATTGATAACTTCAAATTGGCTTCCGGATATTCCTCTGGAGAAAAAAACAACTTAAGATATACGTTTAATTGGAATAAAAAAAGATTTCCTAACCCTGAGGAATTCTTTAAAAAAATGAATGACTGGGGAATAAATGTTATTCCTAATTTAAAGCCTGGTATCTTAACCGATCATCCGTTTATAGAGAAATTTGAGTTTAATAAATCTTTTATAAAAGATTACCAAGGAAACGAAGATTATGTCGGTAGATGGTGGGGAGGGGAAGGGAAGTTCATTGATTTTACAAACCCTTCAGCAAGAGAAACTTGGAAAGATTTATTAATCAATACTATATTAAAAAAAGGGACCTTAACAGTTTGGAATGATAATTGCGAGTATGACGGAGTAGAAGATAAGCAAGCTATATGCTCCTATGAGGGTAAAACCGGGAAAATAGCTTATCTGAAATCATTGCAAGCCAATATGATGGCTTTTACAGCTAAACAAGCTATACAAGAAGCTTTTCCCAATAAACGTCCTTATATAATTAGTAGATCAGGTTTTGCAGGGATACAGAGATATGCGCAAACTTGGGCGGGGGACAATTTAACGGATTGGAGAACTTTAAAATATAATATATCTACTATTATGGGTTTGGGCATGTCTGGTCTCGCAAACACTGGGTGTGACGTTGGTGGATTTGCTGGGCCTGCTCCAGAAGGAGAATTGTTGTTACGGTGGATACAAAATGGAATTTTCCAACCTAGATTTTGTATTAACTCTGCTAATAACGATAATACTGTAACGCAGCCTTGGATGTATAATGAATATAATGATTACATTCGAGAAGCGTATAATAAACGTTATGAAATGCTTCCTTATTTATACTCGTTAATGTACGAAGCATATAAGAATGGCAAACCAGTGATTAGACCGTTGTTTTTAGAATTTCAGCATGATACTCGGTGTTACGAAAACGAGTTTTCCACTTTTATGTTTGGACCGGCTGTCTTAGTAGCGAATATTATTGAAAAAGGGGCTCAAACACGTAAGTTGTACCTGCCAAAAGGTGAAGTTTGGTACGATATTAATAATAATTTCAAAAAATATAAAGGAGGTCAAATCATAGAGGTGTTCGCAGAATTAAACAGTATTCCAATGTTTTTACGCGAGAGCGGTATTTTTATCACTACTAAAGATATAAATAAAAGCAATCCAGAAAATTTAAATATACTGGTAGGCGGGGGGATTAACGAAGGACAATATTATTTTAATGATGATGGGGTTACTAAGAATTATGAGTCAAATTCTTATGAAAAAATACAAATTGCAGTTAATGGGAAAGAAAGAAAGAAAATAACTTTTAACACATTCGGCTCATATAGCTCAAATATAGACATGATTTATTTAGAGGTTGTTAGTAAAAATAAAGGTGCATTATGGGTCACATTGGAGAATGAAAATTTGGAAAGATATTTAAACGAATCAGATTGGGAGGAGGCAGAAGAAGGGTGGTATTATAGCTTGTCGAATAGAATTATAAATATCAAATTCAAAAAACCTCTAAGATATTCTTTCGATGTTATTGTCTCAACAGAAAAATTTGATTTAATTGGTATGGACACTACGGAATAAGTTAGTTTTAACATTTTAATAGTAGCCAAGAAATAGATCTGTTTTGAAGCTGTTTGGCGTGTCATTTTTTTCTCTAAACAACGGGTCTTTTCCAGTTTTTATTTATACCGCCGATTGTTCAGCAAGTATTATAAATGTAAAAGCTACTGTATTATATATGTATTAGAACAGTTGGAATATTAATTGATTGTTTTTTAGACTTTCTTTGAAAAATGAGTCGTCGTACTTTTTTTGCATTAAAATGATAGAGTATCTAGAGCATGTAACATCAGCATTAGTTTAATACGTAAACTAACCGTAATGGTTTTGAACATCAGTTTTAGATTAGATTATAGAATTAGTAAGTATGTGTAATAAGCTTTATCTTCCCTGATGGTGTTAATATTTAAAATATACTTATAAAAGTAATTAAATAAGACAACAATAGACCTTTCTATTCAGCAAACTGCTGACTGTCTGACTCAAAGGGTCGTGGCAAGACCGTGTAGGTGTCTCAATATTTTTAAAGATACGAGAGAATATATTGTTAAAAACTTTTTTCATGTGCCTTTAAATTTAAATTCGAATGAGGTGTGAATATGAAGACATTTATTTCCAATAATTTTTTACTCTATAACAACGTAGCACAAGAACTTTACCATGATACAGCCAAAGATCTCCCAATTATTGATTATCATAACCATTTAAATCAATATGAAATACTCGAAGATAAAAATTATAATACACTTTCAGAAATTTGGCTCAGCGGCGATCATTATAAATGGAGAGCTATGCGAGCAAATGGTATAAAAGAAGCTTACATAACAGGGGACAAAAGTGATTACGAAAAGTTTGTTGCATGGTCTGAAACTATCCCTAACTTATTCGGAAACCCATTATATCATTGGACGCATTTGGAGTTGTTGCGTTACTTTAATATTGATGAATTGTTAAATAAAGAAACTGCTCCTTCTATATGGGAAGAAGCAAATAAAAAGCTAGCTAGCCCTGAAATGTCTGCTAGAAGACTTTTACAAAAAAAGAATGTGGAATTTATAGGGACAACGGATGACCCAACTGACGATTTAAAAGCGCACGAATCTTTGGCTAAAGAAAATATTAACTTAATGGTTTCACCTTCTTTTCGTCCTGACAGTGCATTAAAAATAGAAGATGAAAATTTTTTTTCTTGGATAGAAAAATTGGAACAAGTCATAGATAGTAAAATAGATAACTATAAGCAATTTATAGACGGCTTAACCGAACGTATTGAATACTTTGATGAGCACGGTTGTAAAAGCTCAGATCATGGGATTAATACTATGTTTTTTGAAGAAGTAACAAAACAAGAGGTAGAATCTATTTTTAAAAAACGTCTTAGAAAAGAGAAGTTAACTGAAAAAGAAATAGACCAGTTTAAAACGTTTACTTTAATTAAACTAGGATCTTTATATGCTGAAAAAGAATGGGTTATGCAGTTGCACATAAATCCATTGCGGAATAACAATACTAGGATGTTCAAACAATTAGGTCCTGATAGTGGGTTTGACTCTATAGGTGATAAGCTTTTAGCAAATAAGCTATCAAGTTTACTCGATTCAATGGACATAGATAAAAAACTTCCCAAAACTGTTTTATACAGTTTGAATTCGCGGGATAACAACGTATTGGCAGCTATGGCTGGAAACTACCAAAATGATGAAATTGCTGGTAAGGTTCAGTTTGGAACAGCATGGTGGTTTAATGATACTATAGACGGAATGGAATCTCAGATGAAGACTTTAGCTAATATAGGACTAATTAGTAATTTTATTGGAATGTTAACTGATTCTCGCAGTATATTGTCTTTTCCAAGACATGAATATTTTCGAAGAATATTATGTAACCTTTTAGGAACTTGGGTAGAGGAGAAAAAAATACCTAAAGACATGGGATTGCTGAAAAATTATGTAAAAAATATTTGTTATTATAACGCCAAGCGTTATTTTAATCTTCAAAAATAGTCCAGTTATAAAAAGCTAAGAAGAAAATTAAAATAACTTAGATGTTTTGAGAAAGGAACAGTACTTTAAATTAAACATGAGAAAAAAGCTTTCTTAACTTGTTTTTAAAATTCGAAAAGGATTCTTGGTGAATTATCTTTTTGGTTGTTTATTCTGGATGAGATCTTGGCTCATAAGGCTTGTTAGCCCTTAAAATTACGAATACAATATGAGCTATCTTTTTAGCACAGTTCCGACAACTGTACCATGAGCTTTACCGCGCTAACGTAATTTTTGGTAATACAAAGAAAGAGCTGTGTAACGACCTTTACTTACCCTGTTCAATTATCTAGCTGATTTCTTGGTATTAATTTGAAGAACATCTTCAGCAGTGGATAATATCTCAGGATCTCTGTCGTGGACATGCCTAAAACATCAGGGCAACTTACTCCGAGTAAACTTGGACCAGCAAATAAATGACTTTATGTTTTAAATAAGAGCATTGATTAACAAAGAAAAAGCGAAAACGTTCAAGATGTTTTAATTAAAGTAAGTCTTCTTCAAGAAAAGGCGATTCATCAGTTGGTTCAATCCAAATAACTTGGGCAAGAAGATAGGAGCCATTGGCATCAGTTTATGTTTTGCAAGTGTAAAAATGATGTAGGACGTCCGACTGTAGTGGATTAAGCTTCGTCTTTAAAATCCAAACTTATGAATAAAAGAAAAAACAGATAACTAATAATGGGCAGTGGTCTCAAGAGTTACAACAGAGATTTCAGGTGTTAATTTGTATTGGTTGATAAATTGTTACAATTTATCACTCCCTTCTTTGGAGCTAGCGAAGCTAACAGTCTTACCTGCATGATTTCTATGACCGTTAATTAAATCTGCTTCATGATGGCGCTTACCAATGTTAATCCCAATATAAAACATCAAAAACGCACCTAAAATGATTTTATCATATGGAGGGTTTACTTTTTATCAATAGATACCCAATCTCGTTCGATATGTCGACAACCTCTATCTGATTAAATACATTACACCTTGAAAGATATAATGATTTAAGCGGCTAGTAAAAATACTAGTTAATAATAGTATGCGAGGAGGATATAATTATGGCAAAAGTTAAGCTAGGTATAATTGGATTTGGAGCTCAAGGTAGCACATATGCAAGGTTCATTGCTGAAGGTCAAGTAAATAGGATGGAGATAGGTGCTATATGTGATATTGATTCTTCTAAAAAAGTTAAAGCAAAAGAAAAATACCCCAAAGTACCTTTCTACGATGATTACCTTGACATGCTTCAAAGTGGAGATGTCGACGCTATTATAACAACAGTACCTCATTACCTTCATCCAGAAATGGGTGTTGAAGCTTTAAAACGAGATATTCACGTTTTAGGTGAGAAGCCAGCTGGAGTTTATACAAAACAAGTTAAACAATTGAACGACTTTGCTGCAACAAAACCTAATTTAACTTTCGGTGTGATGTTTAACCAAAGGACTAATAACTTATACCAAAAAGTAAAAAAAATTATAGATAGTGATCAGATAGGAAAGATCCGTCACACAAATTGGATTATAACAACATGGTGGAGACCACAAGGATATTATGACCAAAGTGAATGGAGAGCTACTTGGACTAAAGAAGGAGGAGGCGTTCTTGTTAACCAAGCACCACATCAATTAGATTTGTTGCAATGGATTGCTGGAATGCCAAAAAAAGTGTATGCAAATGTAAAATATGGTTATCAGCGTAACATTGCTGTAGAAGATGACGTAACTACACTGCTTGATTACGGCAATGGAGCGACTGGCGTTTTCGTTACTTGTACACATGATATTATGGGAACAGACCGCTTTGAAATCTTTGGAAATAAAGGAAAAATTGTCGTGGAGGACAGCAAAAAAGTAACTATAAAACGGCTTCATAAAGCTGAGGAAGAATTAAGCAATAATATGAGTTGGGAAGAAGCGTCAAAAGTGTTCATGGGAGGAGATTTATCAGATGTTTATAGTGAAGAAATATTAGAGTTTGAAAGTGTATGGGGGAGCCAACACATAGAGGTTCTTGAAAATTTTGCTGCCAATATTTTAAATGGTACTCCAATGCTAGCTCCAGGTAGTGACGGAATAAATGGGGTTGAACTAGCAAACGCAATTCATCTATCTAGCTGGCTAAGTAAAGAAATTGAATTACCAATAGATGAAGAAGTTTACCTAGCAGAGCTAAATAAAAAAATAGCCAAAGAAAAAAAATAAAATCATAAAGAAAAACGTAATTATTTTGAAGATTTGAGATATGATTTTATTTTTAAAGGGGCAACGGCTATGTTAAAAATAGGAGTTATTGGTCTAGGCGATGTTTCTAGAATACATTTGCATGCGATAGCTAACCAGACAAGCGCTTGCTTAACAGCAGTTAGCGATATTGATAAATCAACGCAGGAAATTGTTCCTGAAGTCAACTTTTATACCGATTATAAAGATATGTTAAATCAAGAGGTGTTAGACTGTGTTCATATATGTCTTCCGCACTATCTTCATTACATTGTAACTAAACATTGTGTCGAAAAGGGAGTCCATGTTTTTTTAGAAAAGCCTCTCGCTATTGACGCTACAGAAGGTAGAAAATTGGTGGAGATAGAAAAAAAATATCCAACTATTAAAATCGGAATTTCTTTTCAAAACCGGAAAAATGAAACATTTGAAAAAATGAATGAAATAATTAACAGTAGAAAATACGGAAAAGTAAAAGGAATTAAAGGTTTAGTTTCTTGGTATAGACCTAAAACTTATTATGATACGAAGCCTTGGAGAGGAAGCTTAAAAGGAGCTGGCGGAGGAGTTATAATTAACCAAGCAATTCATACACTTGACTTAATGCAGATAATCGGAGGAGAAATAAAATCGATTAATGGAACTCTTACAAATTTGGAAGATTATGGATACGAGGTAGAAGATACCGTTATAGCGAAAATCCATTTTGAAGATAATGTGTCTGGTTTGTTTTTTGCTACTAACACAAATTCAACGAATTCGTCTGTAGAGTTTCAAGTCATTTTAGAGAAAAACAAACTAACAATTAAAGACAACACTTTAACTATGACAGATGGGCTTCAAGAAAAATCAAAAGTAGTAGAAGATAAAAAAATGCCGGGGCCAAAATTTTATTACGGAGCAAGTCACGAAAAATTAATAAACCAATTCTACAATTGTATCATAAACGATACAAATGATTATATACATGCAAAAGATGCCCAAATATCGATGGAAATGATTCAAGCTATTAAACATTCGTCAAAGAGTCAAAAAACCATAAAGTGGGGGTGTACTGATGAATAAAGGGAAAATTGGTGTCCAAATGATGGTGTTAAAAGAAAAGGTAGAGCAATTAGGGGCTTATAGTACTATGAAAAAGCTATACGAACTTGGATACAGTGCTGTAGAGGTGTCTAAAATACCTATGAACGAATTAAATGTAACTGAAATTAAAAAAGCTAGTGAAGATTTCAACATTGAAATAACAGCAGTATCAGCTCCATTAGAGCCCATGCTTGCAGGAGCTTCCGAAGAAACTCTAAGAGATAATTTTGACAAAATTGTTAATGATTGTAAAAGGTTAAATTGCGGGTTTATTCGCATTGGAATGTTGCCTTTAAGTATAATGGGAAATAAAGATGAGATTTTAAATTTTATTGATCGGGCAGAAACCATGGCACATAAATTAGAAGAGTATAACATTGAATTATACTACCATACCCATCATATAGAATTTCAAAAATACAATGGTGAGTACCTATTAGATATGATTAAAAATAACACAACAAAGCTAGGATTTGAGCTAGATGTACATTGGATTCAGAGAGCGGGGGAAAACCCTGTTGAGTTTATTAAAAAATACAAGGACCGCATTTCCCTGTTACACTTAAAAGATTATCGTATAGGGAGTTTAAATATTACAGAAAAAGATTTAAATGATACGGATAAATTTTTTGAAAAGTTCACTAATATCATTGAATTTGCTGAAATTGGCGAAGGGAACTTGGATATTCCAAAAATTATAAATACAGGTTTAGATAATGGTGTGAAATATTTTCTTATTGAACAAGATGATACGTATGGAAGAGATCCATTTGAAAGTTTGGAAATATCTGCTAATAATCTGAGATCTCTAGGTTACGAAAGTTGGTTTTAAAACAAATAGGGGGTTTTTTATGAGTAATGATGGTATGAATTACGCACCAAAAGGAAAGCCAAATCCAGTAGTAAGTAAGGGAGAATTTGAGATTGCTGCTGCTTTTTTAGACCATGGTCATATTTTCGGTATGTGTAACGGATTGCTTGAAGCTGGAGCTACTTTAAAATACGTATATGATCCGGATTCAAAGAAAGTAGACGATTTCTTAAACAAATTTCCTACTGCTAAAGTGGCTTCATCGTTTGAACAAATTTTAGAGGACGATTCTATAAAATTAGTAGCAGCTGCGGCAGTCCCATCTAAAAGAAGTTCTATAGGTAATAGAGTATTAAAATCAGGAAAGGATTATTTTACTGACAAAACGCCGTTTACTACATTAAAGCAACTCGAAGAAACAAAACGGATTGTCCAACAAACGAAAAGAAAATATTTGGTATACTTCAGTGAACGAATTCATGTAGAAGCAGCAGTTTTTGCCGAAGAACTTATTAACAAGGGGGCAATCGGTGAAGTTATTCAGGTAACCGGGTTTGGCCCTCATCGACTTAATGCAGAAAGTCGACCGTCCTGGTTTTTTGACAAAGAAAAATACGGTGGAATATTAACAGATATTGGAAGTCATCAAATAGAACAATTTTTACATTATACAGGAAATGAAGACGCAAAAGTATTGCACAGCAAAGTTGGGAACTACAACAACCCAGAACACCCCGAGCTTGAAGATTATGGCGATGCCACTTTAGTAGGTGATAATGGGGCAACCTTCTTCTTTAAAGTCGACTGGTTCACTCCTGATGGACTAAGCACATGGGGTGATGGCCGAACTTTCATCACAGGAACAAAGGGAACCATTGAGATTCGCAAGTATGTTGATGTTGCTAGAGATACAGCTGGTGACCATTTATATTTAGTAAACAACAAAGGAGAGACACATCATAAACTATATGGAAAAGTTGGATTCCCTTACTTTGGCAATTTGATAAAAGATTGTATTTACCGTACTGAAAAAGCTATCACACAAGAACGCACGTTTAAAGCAGCTGAATTATGTTTAAGAGCACAAGAAAAAGCTGAAGTAATCATTTAACAAGAGTATCAAGCCCGTTCAAACAATCTATTTGAACGGGTTTTATTTGTGTGCGAGGCATGAACATATTCTCTAGGGTTCAAGTCCCGAACTGCGAAGGCAATAGTAGTGGTTAGCTAAAGACAAGGGTGTCCACTGTGAAGTGGAATCTGAAAGAAGTCGGCGGCAAATCTCCGCCCAAAGGAACACGAACT
>Ga0079226_10001360_pt1 | contig 18737 bp, 16 predicted proteins | sample Poulit2014_FD_76345 | JGI IMG/M metagenome (GOLD analysis project Ga0079226, IMG submission 76345) | Agricultural soil microbial communities from Georgia to study Nitrogen management - Poultry litter 2014 | ecosystem: Environmental > Terrestrial > Soil > Agricultural land | place: USA: Georgia... | reverse complement strand
TAATCGACAATCGACATCCGGTTTTACTTCATATTCATTAGCAGATAGATTATATTTGGATAAGGTCATGTGTTTACCTTTCGATATAGTGTTATCATCTATAAGCGCACTTACTACCTTTCTACTGATTTTTAACATTTCAGTAGATATCAAGGATAAAGTCAGCATCGAAAAGCAATTATATCCACTTCTTTTTTTTTCATTTTTGATATGAGCGGTGGATTGCCCACTGCAAAATAAACAACCAAATTCTTCTCCTATGAAAGTAGGTCCAATAACAATTGTTTCCTTATCTTCCCTGAAGTACATCCGTATCACTTGAGTTTCTAAACACTTTTTCTCAAATTGCCATAATTGATCATCTGTCATTGATTGACTGTCAACTATAAATATCGTATTGTACCAATCAATATCCTGTCCTTTCAATTGTTGGTATGTCATGTGCCTAATGGTATAACCGGGAAATTGGTCTTCATACGTCTTTTCAAGGTCAGTCACAAAACAATAAGTTGTATAATTGATGGTCTCTTTTACTAAAGCGCCTAACCCTTGTAAATCCAGGTCAAACGCCTGTCCATTTAATGAAAGGAAACCATCCAAATTCCGATGCTTATGTCTTTCCCACATCAATGTTTCCTTGTCAATTTCCGCAAAATATGGATTAAAGTACTGTTTCAGTATTTTTTTGACAAATGTTTGTTCCACATGAGGAAGCTCATCTATGTCAAATGGTCGATTAAGCTTTAAAAATAGTTTCCTTACATTCTGATTATCAACTTTCAAAAGAGTATCAAATTTAGCTTCCGGCAAATTATAAAATCCAATATGATTCCCTTCTGAAATTATATAGTATGCATCTTGTAGTTTATAAATCATTTTTACAAGCTCCTCAACAAGGTGAATTTTCACATAGTTTCTTCAACCAATGGCATGTATATATAAACAATCTTCGCTCCCTGTCACATTTTCCTTTACCTCTATATCATAGAACCCACCGATAGGCACGGGGTTCAATCCAAGATATGTCGCCACCATCTGCAAATTCTGCGCCATATGACCCGCCTCAAGCAATGACAATCGATAGGTCAACAATCCATACCGGGGAAATAATGCTTTAAAATCCGTAGCAAGAAAAAAAATCACTTTTGCCTGTGAAAGATCCTGTACCTTATATCTAGTAGCGGATGCCAAGCTGTTCATGACATCACTATTAGAATGATTGACTTTATTCAACCTTCTTTGATTTGGATCATATCGGAATATGGTTTGATTCACATCCGAACGCACGTGATCGATATATACATAAATGGAGATTGAGTAAGCCGCTCCCGCTGATGGATAGGCTCTTAACGCAACATCTTGTCCATTAAATGGTTTGACTGCTGTCACATCAAAAGCTAAAGCAAGTAACTTTGACAAACAATCGAAGTCCATTGGATTGTCAAACTCCCAACTAGTTCTTCTGCCTTTAACAGTCTTTTCAAATATATTTTCTTGATAAGTTACATTATTAAGCGAAATTCCATTACCATCATCCGAATAATGTCTGTTTTTCTCACTATTACTGGCAACATCTCTCGTATTGACAGATGTATTGGATACCAAATGAAATGTATCTCTGTGGAATTGTTCCAAAACATGTCTGTTATGATAATTCGGTTGACTTTTCTTCCATTTTTTCAATGTAATCCCTCACATTTTTTGAAAGCAGGTATTCTAATTCCGGAGTAACCGATAACCTATTATTTGTCATATGAAGCTGCGAAGTCAAAATATACGCCAACTCATGGTTCTCTGTCAGCTTTTTTATTTTTGAAAATACCGATAGCATCTTCTGAATATAGTAATCAAGCAATTCATTTCTTTTTTCGCCACGTAATACCGTACCAATTATATTGAATAGTACACGTTGATTGGCAACTTTGGCCTTATTGACCGCAAGTGTTTTCCAATATGCTTGATACCTATCCAAAAAGTCATAATCGAGATAATCCAAATCATGCAATAAATGGACCAGCATATAAATGGAGGCGTATAGCCTTGAATTAAATTGACTGGATTGACGGATGACTCGTGCTACCATATTAGAGGAAAGATAAAAGATTTCCTCGGATAAATGCAATAACTCACCGTCCCCATACCTCTCTATCTCGGGTATATAAGGTTTCTCTATTATTGTATTACTTTCATACCAAGGTAATGTCTGGGGATCAATGTCTTTACCATCAAAGGAATTCCTTGAATAAAACAAATCTCTGTCTACAGATGTTACTTGATGATTTTGAAAAAAATCATCACATAGGTCCCATACCTTATGCTTTAAATCATTCTTATCTACGAAGCGCAACCGAATATGTGGCCCGCCCTCCCAATAACGAATAAAAAACCATAAATCAGTTTCTTTTTCCATCAATTCAGCTAGCTTTGGGATTAGCATGTCTTGTTTTTCAATTTCATGACAATATATATAAAGGGATTTGAAAATAAATAACACCTCCAAAAGTGTTTTTGGGCCTTATATGCTTAGTTGCAAATTTCGATGATTTTGTTTTCCTGCTATCAACATATAAGAAATCAACCTATCTTCCAATTGAAAATAGTTCTCGATATATCTTTCGTCTATGTTTTTCATTGGCCGTGTTACGTACGTTTGCTCGGTAAGATATAATGCAAGGGAATGAATAATTTCAGCTGATTTTATAATGGCATAGTTCGTGCTGGATGGACGTTGTGTAAGTTCCTTGGAAATCATTGTGTAGATGATATACTTGCATCCATTTAATTCGAAATGATCATGTCCTTCTTTCAACATGTTTTGCTTATCCAAATCCGATAAATGTCCATATTCACTTGCATGATCATTGGAAATGATAAAAGCATTTTCATCACCTTCATTATCGTTGGCAATCAACAATACCTGGAAATAATCATCCCTAGCAGTGGTTTTTAAACAAACAGTGGTAAAATCGATTATCCGATTAATTTCCTCCTGATTCTTTGATAGCATTTTTCCAAAGAAACCTTGTGGTGATTGATCACTCGTGCGATTTGCCATCGTTAATGCAACATCATTATAGTAAGAAAGGCTTTCGTTATGATTTTCGTCGTTAAATTCACCTTTACCTTCATTGATTAATTCTTTTAAATAGCCATTTAATACAGTATTGTGTGGTTCTTCTTTTATTTCACCTTCATGAATGCTATATGCGCAAAGGTTTTTATGATGATTTTCAATTAATCTTTTTCTGCTGATGGCATGTGTCTTTTCAGGTAATCGAACCTTTGCGATAACATTCATCTCCGAGTTCATCAACCGTAATCCCAAATCATTAAAATCATCGTACGTTATGGATATAGATTCTTCATATAAGCTTGATACAAGGCACATTTGATTAATGACATGTCCTGCATCCAATAAGGATAGAATGTATCCAAAGTCACCATATATATTTCCGATGATGCTCTTATTAAAGACTATCCAAAACTCATTCATCTTAGCTTCATGATTCGTTGTTCCAGAATAAATGACCATAAATTTATCTTTTGATCTGTTATAAACCGATACAATCAATTGTTTATTTTCTATTTCAACATAAAAGATTTCGTTACTGTTTAATCCACGAACTGAAGGTACATTTGTATGGTATAAATAGGGATTTTCAGGCTCTATTCTTGTTATGCGCATACTATTTCTAACAAGCTCAGCCCTGAAGGCATCGATATTGTAAAAATCCCATGCCAGCTTCTCATCACTCTCATAATAAAATCGTTTTCGAATGGTGATCTCTTCGTCGCGAAAAGCCTGATACCGATCGTAAAAAAACCGTCGAATGAACTGATCAGTTATTTTGCGATTACGGAAAGGAATGTGGTTTGTCATAATATTCCCCTTCCACAATGTGTGCTTTCGATTTATAGTCTTTAGATTGGACGATGCCACTTATCAACCGTTGTTTATGAATACGTGCATCTCCATAACCAAATGACATCGTTAACATGCTTGGGACAATGGCTTTGACTGAGTACAAATTATATCTGGTTACAAATGGTGTTGATAAATCAGCAAAGTAAATTGTTTCATGATTGTACATTTTTTGTTGAATGACATACTTCAATACATCATCCATCTTTTCCAAGCCACCATATTCCTCCTTAAAATCTCCATACAAATCGTCTACATCATAGGTTTCTTTTTGTGTTGTTATGTAATCATAATTTTTGATAGCTGAGGTAGAGGAAGCGAAATCAATATGATCAAACATTTCTTTTACATCGGTATAATGCTTGTATTGTCCTTTTCCTATATTTGGATTTGTATTGTATATGGCATGTCCGACAATGGCTTCGTCAATAGCATTTTTAATGGCTATATAAGGATTGATGTGTGTAGCTGTGCTTACATACGAAGCCAAATTACTATCCTCGGACGTAACCAAACATAGAATGGTTGGGATTTGTATCTCGATGGTCATATCAAATAAGTGCACTTTTGTATGTGGCGTTTCATAATTATCGATCATTTCTTGAAGTTCCTTACCAATAGTCTGACTATTGATTTTTCTTAATTTTACTTGACGATACCAGAACAACAAGAAGGCATCTCTTTCGATCAATTCCAACAATCCATACAATGCAGCCTCACTTGGACTTCCACCTAGTGCCACACCATTTGATGTCTCTAACACAAATCGTTTGTCAGACTCCGCTTGCAAATCAAAAAACTGCAAAGGTAAATATACCGACTTCCTCTTTTTATAATCTGTGCAAGCCAACCATTTATAGGATTTAGAACGGTCAAATGGAGCCACTGAGCTAAGTGAGTAATCATAATGCAACATGCATTCCGGATTGATGAATTCTTCACCACCACTATCAAGGGAAGATTCAACCACCTCTTTTTGAATATTATATGTTGTAATGCGCTCCATCAGTTCCAGCAATGCGCTTACTTCTGCTTTTTCAAAGTCAACTTCCCTTCCATATGCGAACATAGTATGGGTTGCCACCCTAAATTCGGCCCCAACAACAGAAATGTTTCTTGAATTCAAATCCTTATATATATTAGTGACTTTCCCAAATCTATTATCAAAATTTTCCATTTTAAACAAATCCAAATCAACTGAATCTGATACCCTGAATGTATTCTTATTGAATGTCTGTTTTAAACTACGCGATGTATCTTCAAATGTTAGCTTAATTGACGATGGCTGAAATTCAAAACCATCCTTCATGAATTCAATATATGAATAATTAACGTTTCCCCAAACTTCTTTAATCATACGTTCATAATCGGCACACACCATCCGTGTGACATCGTCATCTGGTTGTTCCACCCGCTGTAATGATATACGTTTATTCTCATATAACCTTTTGGACAATACTTCTTGAGCCAATTTAGTATCCAATCCATCAGGGATCAAGAACTTCTTAGTTAAAAAGTCAATTTTATTCATTGGCATTCACCCTAAATATAAACGTCCCATTCTTATGAAAGTAACCCTTATCATCCCAAAATGTGAGAAAGACTCCGGCATCAGCCAAGAATGTTTTCAAAGCGTCATTAATATCATATGTCTTTTTGGATATCCCCGATTCTTCCGTTTTATATTCATCCAGATCCGTATCGATTGAAAAATGATAGGAAACATGGTTTTTTGACGCATCTTCTATTTTGAATAATTGATTATTAATTATGCTGATTTTTTTGTTACCATCTTCCTTCATCAGCGATTCGTATTTAACCTTATAAAACCCTTTTTCAATGCAATAATTAATGATTTGATGATAAAATTGCTCATTTCCAAAAGCGACCAGCGTACCTTCCTGGAAGTAACCCTCAATCATTTCCGTCAACGACTGTTTTACAACATCTTCCAATAGCTCACCACATACTGTACGTGAAACTTTTTTATTTCCACTCATCCATTTTGCGGTCACTCTATTTTTCATCTCACTTGTTTTCTTGAAATCAATAAAAAAGCTAATGTCATATAATTCTTTCGCTTTTACGATAAATTGATCCAGGGCTTCCTTTTGTTTAACAACCGGCAAAGAATCCGTTTTAATGCTAAATGATGCCTCTTGTTTATTGATGTATAGTATAGACTTATTATAAACTGCTAGGTCCTCATCAAAGAAAAATGCATTCCCGAAGATGCGATAATCACTATGGAAATCAATCAACAATAACAAAGCATAATTAATCATTAGATTGAACATAAGGTCCCCAACAATTTGTTCAGAACACTCTTTATCAGATAAAACATCACCGATGTACGCTAATTCCTCTATATTCCTTACGACAGTTACCACATTCGTTTTCAAAAATGTTGTCATTATGATTATACAATCAAAGCGGAAATCAGCTTGTATTTTTAAGTCTTGTATTGAATTCGCAATTAACAAATAGTTATCAGACCCCGTATTTTCACATTCGGACTCATAGAAAAAGTCAAGTTTAGCCTTTGCTAGTTCTTTTTGTGGACTAAGCAAGGAACCTGATATCATTTGTATTTTAGATTGTAAAAAACGTTCCAATACATCATCATGATCCCTATAGTTCTTTACTACATACATAAAAATATTATAATCGATATAGTTGCAATTTGTCAGGGTGATGACATTCATCTTAAGCAATAATGTAACCGCCCTATGTACATCTTGTTGACTAAAATGACTCTGTTCAACTTTTTCATAAATAAGCTGAATTTTTTTTGGCTCCTGTAAGTAGGATATTACCTTGGCAAGCAATTCATATGGAACAATCGTTTCCTTGATTTTATATTCTTTATTAGAAACCCTGACAAAACTCCCATATGAGGTCTTTTTAATGAATGTATTTGCTTTATACAGCAGTTTTTTTTGAGCACTCTTTGTTTCAATCATATTTCCACCAGACCCTCCATGCAGTGAACCAGCATATAGCTCATTTGTACCCTTTTTCGCGAGTTGATTCCCAACGTTGGCAGAGTTTGATATACGAAATTCACTACCATCCTATATGCCTGAAACTCCGATGATTGGAAAAAATCTTTATTGTCATTCCCAAATGCCTGCTTATGAAAAGAGGATATTTTCCTGAACTGTCGATTCCTATGTTGTTTAATAAATGAAAACAACAACCCATTTTGTGGTGGTTGCGACTTAACAAGGTGCAGCATTTCCCCAAATAATCCAGTGTATATTTGTTGCCACTCATAAATGATCTGTGCATATCTTTCCTCTTTACGTATTGAATCCAATAACCACTGACTACGTACCATATCAACTGTTTCATTATATAACACCTTGTTTTTCTCTGAGTCATTCTTGAAAAACTGTTCATACTTAGGCATGTCTTTATGTTTATATGATAAAAACCCGAGTAAGTGTGATTTGAATGAAAGATATCCTTGACCCACCCCTGTGCTATCCAAAAGCTGAGAACAAGCAACAAAGAGACCTAAAATCACATTTAGCTGTTCTTGTTCCTCCACTTCACTGAAATACAATATCGATTCTTCCATAATATTTTGAGATTTGAAATAGTATTTTGTAAATAACTCCTTACTCTCTTCACCTAAATATTCACCATGTCTTTCAATCTTATCCATTTTATAGAACACCATGGTCAGATTATCCTGGGTTGTGTTACTCTTTATTCCATTCATACTTTTTAAATCACTATATCTTTCGACATAAACATTATTGGCTTTGATTTCAGACTCTGATAGCGTGTCCAAAAAAGTTTCGAAGCGCTTATATAACTCGGAGTATATATAAGTTATCTCCTGTTCCGAACATTGTATATATAAGTTAACGACTGGACCAAACTCAATGTTCCGAGAAAAATAATAGGGTGTATGATCTTTTAATTTTTGCTTACAGAAAGGTATCATGACACGAAGTAAAAAATTTTTCTTTGTACGTGATGGTACATTGATGTGTGTTTTTATATTATAATAACTCAATGATGCTCCCTCCTTACCGAGATACTCCATAATTGAATTCCGTCATATATTCAGGCGCATCAACACTCGCAGGTAACACCTCGGAAACCAATAACCAATCTGAGGTTTTTGCAAAGTTAAAGAGAACCTTAGTTAAAATAATATTGTTTAAATCTATAAACTGTGGTTTATCAAACTCAACTGAAATACTAGTAATCGAGTCTTCAGTATAAACTTTTTTACGTTTTTGTATATAAAACTTTTCCGGTAAATCATGTTTTTTGGTAAATCGAACGATATCAATCATCGCATAAACCAATTCATCATTCGTATGCTCTGGAATAATATCTGTGCGTATCAGCCACTTCCTTCTATCCAACACTAGATGATCCATTTTCACTTCCGGAATGTTTACAACATGCTTTCCCTTCAGGTTTTTCAAAAATATGGCTGATAACTCTGATATATGGCTGATATTTGAAAATAGAGAGGAATAAAACGATATTAATCCAGGATACAAAACCCTGATGAGACTGGAGCTAATTATAGGTTTGTAGGATGCACCCACTTTATTTTCTAATAAGAATTCAGGATAATCCCATTTAAGATTCATATCCTCGAATGTATGTACATTTTCATACAAGCGATCAACTTTATGATCTCTGGTTATATCTGACTTCAACCGTTCAGAAATAAACGGTTCGTATGCGTTGGCATTAAAGCCAAAGCTCTCATTGATTTCTAATAACCTATCTTTTTCATTGTAAAATTGTTTGATTTCATCCTTGAATCGCTGCATCAAATCAGTATAACGAATAAATCGATTGAAGAAACTCATGTAGCCCGGATAAATTTTATTGATGATAATATCATCATTTTCCTTTTGAAAGAATATACTGTATGAACTCTCCTTTGTTTGCAAACCAATGGGTATCTGATTAAATAACTGTTCCACTTCGACATCGGAAATATCAATGACATCTCTTGATTTTTGGTCTATCAATAATGTGATAAAATGATTCTTTAACTTATTCAATTGCTGAATATCAATATTCTCGCTTTCAATCTCCTCCCACGGGGCGGTCCAATAACTACTGTACTTCATATTGACATTCCCCACATGTTGAAACAACGTCGGATCTGAAATGGGGACATTGGCTTCTCCATACTTTTCATATAGAAGTTCACTTAATTCCAACTGAATTTTTGTATTGACATCAAATAATGTAAATAACTTCAGCAATTTCTCAATACTTTCCAAATCCGAATAAGAAACAATATCATTTGCTCGTTTTTCTTGTTGAACAACATAGTCCTCATAAATTAATAGTTCATTAAACGTACCTATGTCAATCATTTGCGAAATCTGGAATCCCACGTCATAAATACAATCAATACGTTCCGGGTCTCTACTTTTATTCATCTGGGCAAGTTCGTCCTCCAGAACTTTCAAAAGCTCTTGAATCACCACCCACTTCTCATCAACCTCTTCCTTATGCTCTTCAATTAGCATAACTAACGTATTAATGGAATCCTCGTAATCGGAAAGATAACTTTGAAATTTCAACAAACCAGTTTTAAATAAATTATTCAATAATGTCCGGATAGTCTCTCCAGGTAGATTATATGCATGTTTGAGATCTTCATATGTGATAACTTTATCATCGTACTTTCTTAGTAGGTCTACAATCAGCCTATTTGCCTTTATTTTCTTTATTTTATCATTTGTATTATAAACTTTATTGTGGTCCGACTGTTGTGTAAAAACCAAAATATGATCTTGCTCGAAATAATAATTAGTGTTGATTATAAATGGGGTTACTTTAATGGCGTCCAGAGAAAGTTTCTCATAAATACGATGAAGAAAAACATTATTAATCGTTACTTGTTGTTTATCCGTTGCATACGATAATGTCTCTTCAGACCTTTTACCCCAGCTTTCTGTAAACGATACCTTATTAAAACGTGATAGAGGACTTGTTTTGGTAACCCCTCTAGTGGCGATTCGCATCAGCACCAATTCCAATTTCCGTAACTTTTTTGGCTTTATTCTCTCGGAATTGACGTACTTTTTTACTCTGGCGATAATATTTCGATTAATTTGATATAATGATTTGGTGACATTTTGATTAGATTTAAAAAATGTTTTCAGATTTTCCCTGTTATGTTTATATTCCTCGGAAATCAAGAGCCCCAGCTTTTTTCTATCTTCTGTCAACTGGAATGTCAGCTCCAATGCTTGACGGAATTCACCCTGCATTCCTTTGAGCTCTTCTGGCATATTGTGAATGTGTTTGGATAAAGCATCAGGATCCTTTCTCTTAAGTGCAGACCGAATTTTTTTAACCACTTGATCACGAGATTTTATATTTTCATTCATGATATCAAGTATATCCCTGCAATGAGCTTGAAAGGTTTGAAGTAAATCAAGATAATCAGAGGTGCGTTTATAAATTGAATTTTTTCTTTCCAATAAACTGTAGGGACGCTCTTTGTCCCTGATCATTGTTAATGGATGGATAGATAGCATCATTTCTTTTTCCATTTGGAAATCACCCATATCAAGAAAATACACATAAACACAACCAAAAATGCCAATGAAATGAAGAAGTCACTTTGGTAGTCATTGAAAATTTCTGTATTCCATGCGACTCTCAGGACAACATTCATATGATACAAAGGATTTAAATAAGCAAGCTTCTGAAAAATATTTGGAAACATTTCCAGGGGTATCCCGGCATCAGATAGCATAAACATAGGAAAGAAACTTGTCATCATAATGACTGTGTAATTGTTCAGGGTTTTGATCCCCATACCAAGACCAAATCCTATTACTAATGAATAAATAATACAAAGAATATAAGATGCGGAAAACACAAAAATCGTATCAAAATTAACATTGAATACCCACTTGGCAATCAATAATATCTCAATATAACCAATCAGGGCTACAATAAATCCTTTCCCTACAACCGCAAGCATGATGCGGTTCAAGCTGATTGGTGTTACACTTAACCGTTTATATACCCCCTTTTCTTTATCCGTAACAACTTGATTTCCTATATTGAAAACAGAGGATGCAAATAAAATCAATACTACAAAACCCGGAATATATTGTGAAAAAAAATCCAATCCCCCATATTGTTGATCTGAATACATCATCCCAAAAAATAAAAAAAATACAGCGGGCATTAATACAGTGAAAACCAAGTACATTGGTTGTCTTAAATATACCTTCATTTCCACCTTCATCTGTTCAGCCAATATCATAATATCCCTCCCCTGATATGCTTATATAAATGTCAGACAGAGACATTGTATTATGCTGCTTTTTAAAGTCATCAACTTTTCCTGTATAAATCAAGTTCCCGTTATCTAAATAAATTAGATATTGACAGTTCTGTTCCACTTCCTCCATATAATGGGATGAAAGAAAGACAGTCGTATTTTTACATAATGCGTTTAATGATGACCATAAGTTTCTTCTGGCAATGGGGTCCAACCCGGTTGTAGGCTCATCCAAAAATACATACTCAGGTTTATTGATAAGGGCCAAAGCCAAATTCGCTTTTTGTTTCATTCCACCAGAAAGTTCACTATAATATTTTTTAGTAAATGATCCCATATCTAGGACGTCTACCAGGTAATCTATTTCATACGTATCACGATAGTAACTTTTGAACAGTTTTAAAAGTTCATGCACGCGAATATTATCGTAAACTGCATTTTCCTGTAAGATAACTCCCATATTTTCTTTAAAAGCCTTACTTTCGGGATCTATACCCTCTATACTTCCACTTGACGCCCGTTGTATTCCCATTAATATTTCCAGTAAAGTCGTCTTCCCGCTTCCATTGTGCCCAATGACACCAATAACGCTCTTAGAAGGGAACTCAAAAGAAATATTATTCAAGGCTTTAACACCATTAAAACTTTTACTTATATTTGTAACCTTCAAGGTAAGCCTCCTTTAACATTTATAATCTGTTCTATCAAAATATATTAAAAGGGTATAGCAATTCTAGAAGGTGTGGTATAAATCATTCAGGATTTATGTATCAATGATTTATGTCCATCAGCCCCGCACGAAAGACCTTGTGAAATAACCTACATACGCTTTAGTCCTAAGTGACTAAAATCCATACAAGGTAGCAGTCCGTTTAATATATTCGGCACTTCACTTAATTTTTCGTTGCGTTTGAATTATTAAATAATTTGGTGTGAAGAATACCTCACCTTGTAGACTGAAGGTTTGCTAAAATTTCAGTGTAATAGTTCTTAGGTTATTTTTACACTACAACAAGAGGTAGATGCACAGCAAGAACAACTTGTACAAGAGCTAACACCACTTGAGGCTGCAGTTTCCGAGAGAGTAATAGATTCATCTAATTCTATTACCTCTATACCATCAAATGCTTCATCCAAGTCTACATCATCAAAGGTTGCTTCTGTTAAATTTTCCACAAGTACGTTCCTCCCTCCACGTAAATTACGTTGACAAGACGGTTCATACAGATAAACCAGTTGTCTCTATTGAATTTCTGTTGCCTCAGCAAAGGTTATGGTAAAATTATCCTCCACACCAAATTTGATGTCACTATATCGGCAGCACCCTTCAAAGTCAAGATTATTTAAGGTAAATAGATGTACTATCCCATGATTTTATATCTAATTTTATGTCGATTGAATAATATGAATCATCATATATCAAAGGAGACGTTAGTCTTTTGATTATTATGAATTAGTACTTTTGTATGGTAAGGGTTTTCTTCTTCCATCGGGTTTCGAGCTTGGACTGATATTCATACTAAATAATTAAAAAAACAAAAAATAAATATGGGACCTCTTTCACAATAAATACTTATATAAATAAAGTGCCGGAAACTAATGGAAAAAGGGTGAAAGGGGATAAGCAAAAATTAAATATAAAAAAAGCCACACTTTGGCCAGTATGTGCTTTTGATAACATTCTATTCTCCCAAACATTATCATGAAAAACGAAAAAAAGGTGAACATGCAAGAAATCTGATGTTTGCTGTTTATTCTAAAAGTGCCCTTGGAAATTGGCGTGAATTAATAATTAGTGAATTGTGGACACCTTGGATTGGAAGGCCGTTGCATGATAAAGACATGAATCCTGATGTAAATATAAAAAATACATTGGGAAGTGATGATAATGTTTCCAGGGAATAAATAGTTTGTTTAAACAAATTGAACCTTTAACAAAGAAATTAAATGCCCCTGTTCCTCAAATAGTCAGTCTTTCGATTATGCCTATGTAAATAATCCGGTCCCTCATTAAAACGGCACCATATAAACAATCAAACGATACCTTACATACCTTTGTTCATATATGTCCCCATTATTATCCATCAAATTGATGTAAAACATGACCCTGGCTGAATATATGGAAGGCTGATTTATTCACCCATCATGATCAGCCTTACCAACTTATTCAATCAATCTACCCACGCACTCATCGCAAGCACCCTATTTTTCGACAAAATTCGAGTAGTGACAGGCACCGCCTATTCAAAATCATCTGGAGTGAATTCAAGTATCAGCTTGTCACTTAAAGCTTCCAAGCCAAATCCGAAAACCAATTGATATTCGTCCAAATCCGCTTCTCCTTCATAAACGGACATCAGTATTTCCCCATCCACTGTTTTTCCTTTTTCGACTGTTTCCTCTGGGATATCAACCAGCTCCGGAAAACCCCATGTGTCATTGGAACCGGCTGAGTCATACTCCTCTTCGTCCTTGAAAAGATCTGCCTCCAACAATTCATCGAACATCATTTCTTCTCCCTCAATGTTCTCAGGGTCGACAGCCGTTATAGTAACATCAAAAATGAGCCCATAAGCCAAGTCTTCAGTATATTCCTCTTCCGGGAGATCAATTTTTTCAATGCCATTAATGACATATTCAAATTCCCCGATGGTACTATTCTCGGTAGTGGGTTCCCCTATTTCCATGTATTTCGTTGTATAGGTCGAATCCCCGTCATTGTTATCGCCATCTTCATTCGTATCATCGTTTTCCCCATCATTGTCTGCATTCACTGTGTTGTTAGCATTATTATTGCTTTTATCATTTTCATTATTTTCATCACTACACGCCATCAATACGGCACCACTCATCAACAGAACAACTACGAAATACAAATACTTTTTCACTTTTTCCATCGCTCCTTATCTCTTTACTTTCCCTAACATAACATTTTCCCTTATGTATTAAAAGGGGGATTCCCGGCAAGTTCGGAAATAAACAAAGCGATGATAGCATGAAATGAGCGTGCCGCATGCTATTCGACAAAATTCGGGTAGTGACAGGCACGTTTACTGACAGGCACGTTTACTGATAACCTTCTAGTTCGTCATGGTTATAGTCGTTCTTTTGATTGTTTCTATTCTGATTCTGGTTTTCATTCTGGTCGGGATGACGATTTTGGTCATATCGTTCATTTTCCGGAGTGATATCACCCTTATCGTCCTGGTTATTACCCCCTGGCTCTTCGGAATCTGGTTCATTCCGCGGATCATTTTCATCATCAGTCATGCCGCAACCAACTGTCAACATGAGTACAAGCATAGCTGCACCTAGTTTGAATATCCATTTTTTAAACATGTTTTTCCTCCTTCACAAGTTACCATTACGTGTAGCGTAACCAAAAATGGCCAACTCATGCAGAGAAACATTCCTATGAAGATCAGAGTTATTAAAGGTTCGTTTGATATCCCACAAAACAAGCTGTGATATACCATCTACACATTCAGTTGGCATCACTCCAAACGAACCAAGGTAAAACATTATACCGATATGAAGTTTATTACCAGTTGGTTACTAACTCTTTAAATAAGTGTGACAATTAAAAATAGTAGCAGGAAAGTATATATATCAAATAGAAGGAATAAAGGCACCAAAATTCTCAAAGAGAGGAGGATCTATATGAAAAAAATTAAAGTTCGTTTTGTTGAGAAGTTAGTTCCACTCATCAATCATTATTGGTAAAAACGGAAAAGGGGCATCACGAAGCTGTATGCCCCTTCAATCCAAACTGGAGGAGCAAAACCATGAAAAACCCAAATATACAAAAACCAATGTTTAAAACAATTTACACCCCTGTGACACGCCATCATAATATCATTCAAATCGGATTTGAAAGCAAATCCTTGGAAATTGAAGATAACGATGGCTTTATGAATGAGCTCATTAAACTACTGAATGGGCATAATACTATAGAACAAATTTCTGCTAAAATAAAATGTCCTGTTGACGAAGTTGAGGAAGTTATATACGAATTAGATTACTTTGGATTAATTGAGAATAATGATTCATCAACGATTGATTTAAACCAAGATGATCTAGAAAGATATAGATCAAATATAAATTACTTTTCCAACTTTTCATCAATGACTATGAGTAAATTTACGTTCCAACGCAATTTAAAGAATGCCACGGTTGCCGTTTTGGGATTAGGGGGAACCAGTGCAATCATTGCTGCATTTGCCGGTATGGGTGTGGGAAAAATAATCGGCGTGGATTATGATACGGTTGAAAGAAGTAACCTTAACAGGCAATTTCTTTTTAGCGAAAACGATCTTGGCAGACTAAAAACAGAGGCTGTATATGATCGTTTAAAAGCAATCAACCCGGATATTGAAGTTGAAAATCATAACCTCAAGATAGAAGATGACCAATGTCTGTCAGACATCATCAAAGAGGCCGACTTGGTAATAAACGGCATCGATCAGCCAGCCATATTGGCAACCAGATGGGTAAATGCCGCCTGTGTAAGGGAAAGAAAGCCTTTTATCCAAGGTGGGATAAGTAACACAAAAATCATGTGGCAACAATTCAGTCCAGATGGGGGTTGCTATGATTGTTATATCATTAACGCTTTGCAATCAGATTCCACATTTAAATATCAAATTCAATCCGTTTATGGACAATCATTTGATAAAAGGAATACAGCATTTGCGCCAAATGTGTTGTTGTTGAGTGGATATTTAGGCATGGAAGTTGCAAAATTGCTCGGAAAATACGCACCTCCCATTAGCAAATCATTAACTACAGAGGTCGATACAATAACCCAAAAAAGAACTGAATTGGGCCAGTGGCATAAAATTGAGAATTGTCCAACCTGTGGTACGAACAATAAAGATAGAATGCTAATGGATTTAGAAGAATTATTGATGTTTGCAGATTTAGGTGATGATTCATGCCGACACTAAATAAACATTCAAAAGTAAAAGTCAGCGTTTCGGTACAACCCGATGGGGATGAGTACACCATTGGCGATCCTATCACAGGCAGATTTATCCGTGTTCCTGCAGAAGCGATTCAAATCATAGATCTATTAGATGGCGAACGGTCAATTATTGACATATACGCTTTTTTAAAAGAGGAAAAAGAATTAGATCTGGATGTTTTAGATTTTGTGAAGACACTGAACAAAGTCGGTCTGGTTGAAAGAATCGATGATCAAAACATCAATGTGATTGATTATAGCGGAAAGCAAAATGAAAAAATCGTATTAGCAGGGAAAATGTTATTTAATCCATATACCAACTATATCTATATTGCCTGTTTTCTGGGCTCTGTAGTCATAATGTTGTCCCAAAAAGATTTGTTTCCTGTATATAGAGATATATTTATTTTTGATTATGTAGGCCTGAGTATTTTGTTGTTTTTTATTATATCCTGGGTCATGACATTTTTTCATGAATTAGCACACTATTTAGCGGCATACAAAGAAGGTATTCATACGAGATTCAGATTAAGCCTACGGCTTTTTTGGCTTGTTGCAGAAGCTGATATGACAGGCCTGTGGAGTGCACCTACAAAGAAAAGATATTTACCCTATTTAGCGGGAATGGCGTGGGATTCATTATTCTTGTTTATTGGGCTAATGATACAAATCGTAAACATCAGCCCATTTATAAACCGTCTTGGGGCTTTATTAAGCCTTATACTCTTGTTTAGAATGGCTTGGCAGTTTTTAATTTTCCTCCGAACAGATATCTATTATGTGCTGGCAAATAGATTAAGTACAACCAATTTACATCATAGTGCCAATACTGCCATACTTTATCGTTTCAATAAAAGCAAAAAGATAGAATGGTCCACATTTAATGAGCGTGAAAAACGTTATGCCAAACGGCTTGGCATTTTATATCTTTTTGGATATTTGATGGCTTGTATCTTATTTTTGGGCTATCAGTTACCAGGTGCGTTGGTGGCCTGCTTTCGGTCCATTACACAGATCATAGAATCATCACTGTTAACATTCAATTTTTATGATGGGTTGATTACGCTGTTGGTTATTTCGGTAGATATCATTTTATGGGGAATCGGTGCCCTGACAAAATATAAAAGAAGGGGGAAGGATATTTATGCTCAAGCAGACACACCAGGTACTTCTTGATGACGTAAATTACGCTGTTAATGAATATGGTTCACCCACACAGAAAACATTATTGTTGATTCATGGATTAGGATGGACAAAAGAATTATGGCGTTTGATAATTGAAGGTTTGGCGGATAAATACTATTTGATTATACCTGATCTGTCGGGACATGGTAGTAGTTCATCAATAAATAATTTCAGTTTTGATAAACTTTGCAACCACTTACTTGACATGATGGCTGAATTTAACATAAACCATTTTGATGTCATCGGAAGTTCCCTTGGCGCATGCCTTGCAATAAAAATAGCATCCCTATCGTCTGTTAAGGTAGACAACCTATATTTGGTCGACGGAGGTTACTATAGTATTCAGGATATACCGAATATAATATGGAATGACTTCGTTGGCGAAGATATGCCTGAAAGTTCTTTCCATGATATACAGTCATACCTCGATTTTATGAAGTCAAACGATTCCCTTTGGAATTCAGAAATTGAAAGTGCCGTAAGGGATCAGGTTACTTTTAACGATGATCATAGTGTGACATTAAAATTATCATCAGTTGATAAAACAAACTATCTAAACGAGATGTGGGCATTCGACCCCAAGATGTATGTCGGTAAAATTCAATCCAAAGTACATACAATTGTAGCCCTGGGTGAACAAGAGCCAAAAGAAATGCAAGCGTTTAAAATTCACCAGGCAAAGTCATTCGACAAGCATTTTATGTCAAGTGAAGTCATCATTATGCATTATACAGACCACCTTGTCATGTTGGATAAACCTAAGGAATTCATCCAATTGATCAATAATGCACAAATATAGGAGTGATATATTATGAAAGACGTAAACACACCTCCTGGACCAAAAGGAAAGGCAGTGGTCGGCCATTTGCCCGATCTAAAGAAAAATCCCCTTGATTTTTTAACGAATTGTGCCAATACATACGGTGGAATCGTATATTTAAGCAACATGGGTTTACCAACCTATCTCATAACCGATCCACAGTTTGTCAGAAATGTATTAACCAGTACAACCTTCGCCAAGCCTCAACATGACTTGAAAAAGAACAGGCGTTTATTAGGAAATGGCTTAATCGTAAACGAAGGGGAGAGCTGGCGGACCCAAAGACGCTTCATACAACCTTTTTTCCATAAAAAACACGTTTTAGGATATTTTGATATTATGCTTCATTATACGAAAGAAATGATTGGAGATTATTGCAAAGGTGAGGAAATAAACATATACGATGACATACTTGACCTAACCTTGAAAGTTGTTACAAAGTGCCTTTTCAATACCAATATAGATGAAGAAACAAACACTATATCACAGTCCTTGGATACCATCATGGATTACTATTACAATGCCAACCCGCTGTTAGAGAAGTTACCACTGC
>Ga0079226_10001359_pt1 | contig 18739 bp, 19 predicted proteins | sample Poulit2014_FD_76345 | JGI IMG/M metagenome (GOLD analysis project Ga0079226, IMG submission 76345) | Agricultural soil microbial communities from Georgia to study Nitrogen management - Poultry litter 2014 | ecosystem: Environmental > Terrestrial > Soil > Agricultural land | place: USA: Georgia... | reverse complement strand
GTGATTGCAAATAGTTATTTTGTAAAGAGGTATGGTGGAAGTAAATGGGGAGAACGGGGAGCAGCCATTGCTGTTATCGTTGGTTCTTTCATATTTCCTCCATTTGGAATAATCATTATTCCATTTATAACTGTTTTAATCATTGAAATGGTACAGAAAAATACATTTCAGAAAGCATTTTTGGCAGCACTTGGTTCTTTATTTGGATTTCTTGGTGGAACCATTGTGAAAGTAATTGTTCAGACGATTATGATTGTGTGGTTTTTAATTGTAATTATATTCTAAGATAGAAAGGGTTTTAATGATGAAATTTCCTTCAAGAGTAATGACAATTGCTGGTTCAGCATCTGGTGGAAGTGCAGGTATCCAGGCTGACCTTAAAACATTTCAAGAATTAGATGTCTATGGAATGAGTGTAGTAACAGCTATCGTGGGAAGGCATCCAGTAACAGATAAAAATGTGCATCCAATGACGATTGAAGCGATTGAAGCTCAGTTTTCAACAGCGATGAAGCAAGTTGGAGTAGAGGCTTTAAAAACGGGAATGCTTTTTTCAAAAGAAGTTATTGAAAAAGCTGCAGAACTAATCAGTGATTCATCAATTGAGCATATCGTTGTTGATCCAGTAATGGTTGGAAAACTGGATTCAAAACTACTGGAAGATGAAGCGATTGAAGCATTAAAGGAAAAGCTCATCCCACTTGCGGAAATTATTACACCAAATATGCCTGAAGCTGCTTTTCTTTTAGATGGAAGAAAACTGACAAGTGTCGAGGATTTATATCGAGCAGCAGAGGATTTATATCAACTTGGACCAAACTATGTATTAGTAAAAGGTGGAAGATTAGAAGGTCCCGCAGTAGACGTACTTTATGATGGAAAAATATTCACAGAGTATGAAGCACCGCGGATTGATACTGTTCATACGAGTGGTGCTGGCTGTTCTTATTCAGCAGCGATTACAGCAAATTTAGCAAAAGGACTTACAGTTAGTGAAGCAGTTTTAGAAGCGAAAAGTTTTGTCACAACCGCAATTGAACATGGATTTACTTATACAGAAGCGGTGGGACCAACGTATCATGCTGCTTTGAGAAATTATGGAGAAGCCCATAAAATTAAGGTGAAACAAACTACATAAAAATGCATTTAGATTGTGATTTTTTAAACAGGGGTAAGCAAATCAGACGAGAATGTGTTACTGCATCAATGATATTTCATAGTCATACAAAGGAGGATTTCCTATGTTAGATGATCATGAGCATGACCATAGACATGAGACGATTAGTAGACAAGAAAAAGAAGATTTGCTTGGACTCCTGCATATGCGGTTTGGGCAGATTTCAGATGATATCCATCAAAAAATATTTGCGATTGATGATTTAGACGTGTTAGATCGCTTATTTTTAATTGCAGTAAATGCTGCAAATTGGGATGTGTTTGAAACAGAACTAAATGAAGGTAGAGATTCGTTTAAAATGGTTGGAGATGGGTTTGATCCATTAGCTGAACATAAGGATAAAGAAGAAGACTAAATAACAGAATAAAGAGGGATGAAAAATGGGGAAACGAGCATTGCTTAATATTGACTACACTTATGATTTTGTCGCTGAAGATGGAAAATTAACCTGTGGAGCACCAGGTCAAGTGCTTGAAGACTATATTGTAAAGCTAACAGAGGATTTTATTGAAGCTGGTGATTTTGTAGCATTCCCAATTGATGCTCACGAAGAAGGGGACGAACTTCACCCAGAGTCAAGTCAATTTCCGCCACATAATATTATTGGAACTTCAGGTCGAGATTTATATGGAAAACTAGCTGATGTATATGAGGAACATAAAAATAACAAAAATGTATATTATTATGATAAAACTCGATTTAGTGCGTTTGCTGGAACCGACCTTGAACTGAGGCTGCGTGAACGTGGCATAGAGGAATTACACTTAGTGGGTGTGTGTACAGATATTTGTATTTTACATACAGCAGTTGATGCGTATAATAAAGGCTTCAAGATCGTTGTCCATAAAGGTGGAGTTGCTAGTTTTGATCAAGCTGGCCATGAATGGGCCTTGAGACATTTTGAGAATACCTTGGGTGCTAAGGTTGTTTAGAGGTAAATTATTTATAAGAAAGTGGTAATCTATTAACAAGTTCAGTTTCGGGAGAACATTTGTATCTGATTTATAGACCTTCCTTTACTAAGGGAGCGACATTTATTTTTGCAAATCCTATTTTCTTTCTAATTAGGAAACGTGATTAAATAGTTTTAATCATTGCTATTAGAAAATTGGGCTGTATCGATTATTTTCTTTTGCATGAGTGAGAATGGTTTAAGGCACACTATGCTAAAAGGAGGAATACCCATGAGTGCTAATAAGGGGAAAAAGAAGAAAAACAAGAGTAAAGAGGAATTAAATGCTATGAAGGGCGGAAGAGAAAGGCACCGCCGAAATAGATCTTAAGACAAACCATAGGGGCAGAAGGTTGCCCCTTCTATTCTAATCAACAGACATATACTTTAGGATATTTCTTCACATTGTTAGAACGATTTCCGTTTTACTGGAAAACTTGACTTTAATGTAACCTACATATATATTAAGAAATATATATCATTAAACGTTGAAGAGGATTAGTACAATTTTAACTTGTCTCCCACAGAGAGGGAATGATGCTGAGAATTTCCTGAGACAGAGATTGGAACCTGCCTTGGAGTTTCGCAAATCGAAAAGAGAGGATTGCTTCTTAAAGATGTGCGCGGGTCGTGACCGTTATCATGGAAAGTGTGCAGTCTCATGTGGACTGTAAACAAGGGTGGTACCACCAGACCTCGGTCCCTTATTGGACGGAGGATTTTTTGTGTTCAATTTTAACCTTTTGGCTGCTTTTTTTAAAAGGTTGTTGCTTTTGCTACAACATCCATAAACTGCGACGTAGTGCTTAGTTGTTTTGCGCTGCGGACCGTTGCTTTCCGCGGGCACGGCTTCAGCCTCCTCGGAAGCAAAAAACCGCTTCCTACGGGGTCTTCAGACACGTGCTTTTCCCGCAGGAGTCAACGGTCCTCCGCTCCAAACAACCCTTACAAAAGTTGACTACTTTTATCCGGATAGATTAAGTAATAAGCAATGACTGTTATGAATTGACATAAAACAACTCTTAAGCGGAGGAAAAAACACGGAGACTCCAGCGGGAGGTAAAGCCTAGGTGAGACCCCCGGGTAGCGTAGCACGAGGAGGCTCAGCAGCGCCCGCGGAAAGCGTAGTGTTTTTTTCCGTAGCGTTCGGACTACCACTCACTTTAACAGGGCGAGCAGAGAATCTGCGCTAAAACTACGTCGCAGTTTATATCAACTGCGTAATTAAAAAAGCAACAAGATTTACTAGAAGAGTAATTTTTTCATATAAAATAAAAAAGGATGTGTCAATATGGCTAAAAATAAGGATTTTGTTGAAAAAATCACGGCAATGGAAGATGATTTTGGTCAGTGGTATACCGATGTGGTAAAGCAAGCTGAATTGGTTGATTATGGACCTGTTCGAGGAACGATGATTATTAAGCCCTTAGGATATGCGATTTGGGAAAATATCCAATCCACGCTGGACCGTAAATTTAAAGAAACAGGCCATACGAATGTTTATTTCCCACTGTTTATTCCTGAAAGCATGCTGCAGAAGGAGAAGGATCATATTGAAGGATTTGCTCCTGAAGTTGCCTGGGTCACTCAGGGCGGAGATGAAGAATTAGAGGAACGTATTGTCGTTCGTCCAACTTCTGAGGTGCTTTTTGGTGAGTATTACGCTAAAAATATCCACTCCTATCGTGATTTGCCGAAACTTTATAACCAGTGGGCGAATGTTGTGCGCTGGGAGAAAACAACACGACCGTTCCTACGTTCTTCTGAATTTTTATGGCAGGAAGGGCATACAGCGCATGCAACGAAAGAAGATGCAGAAAAAGAAACAAGACAAATGTTAGATGTGTATGCTGATGTCGCAGAAAACTACCTGGCGATTCCTGTATTTAAGGGAACAAAAACAGAAAAAGAAAAATTCGCAGGTGCTGAATACACCTTGACGATTGAAGCATTAATGCATGACGGGCGCGCACTTCAGTCAGGTACATCACACTATCTTGGTACAGGATTTGCCGAAGCATTTGATATCGAGTATTTAGATAAAGATGGTAAACAACAGCATGTCCATCAAACATCATGGGGGATGTCCACTCGAATTATGGGTGCGCTTATTATGGTGCATGGGGACAACCGTGGGCTTGTTGTACCACCACGCATTGCACCAACGCAAGCAATGATTGTGCCAATTGCTCAACATAAAGAGGGTGTACTTGATAAGGCATATGAACTACGCGATCAGCTAAAAGACCTTGTTCGTGTGGATATTGATGCAAGTGATAAAATGCCAGGATGGAAATTTAATGAGTATGAAATGAAAGGGATCCCTGTTCGCATTGAAATGGGACCTAGAGATATTGCAAAAGAGCAAGTTGTACTTGTCCGCCGTGATACAGGTGAAAAAGAATTTGTACCTACGCGCGAACTAGAAGAGCGTTTACCAAAGCTTCTTGAAGAGGTTCAGCAAAATCTGTATGATAAGGCTCTAGCCCATCGTGAAGAAAACACATCAACCGCAACAACGATGGAAGAGTTTAAACAAACGCTTGATCAAAAAGGTGGCTTTATCAAAGCAATGTGGTGTGGCGATAATGATTGTGAAGAGAAAATCAAAGAAGAAACTTCAGCAACATCCCGCTGTATTCCTTTCGAACAGGAAAATGTTTCAGATAAATGTGTCTGCTGTGGAAAAGAAGCAAAGGAACTCGTTATCTGGGCACGTGCTTATTAAAAATTAGCAGGAAATCATAAGATGAATAAAAAGAGGTGCTCCGTTTGTGGCACCTCTTTTTCTATTTATTCAGCAGCATAGCACATTAAGCGAATTACTTATTTAATTGTTTTTCAATATCTTCTTTTAATTTGTTCGGTTTTGTTTGTGGTGCAAATCGATCAACAACTTCACCATTCCGATTCACTAAAAACTTCGTGAAATTCCACTTGATTTGATTAGATAGGATTCCTTTTGCTTCATTTGTTAAGTATTTGTATAAAGGATGAGCATTTTCACCATTGACGTCAATTTTAGAAAACATCGGGAAAGTCACGTTATAACTCATTTGGCAAAAAGACTCAATTTCTTCATCTGATCCTGGATCTTGGTTACCAAATTGATTACATGGGAAACCTAGAATTTCAAAACCCTGCTCGTGGTATGTTTCATATAGATTTTGGAGTTCTTCAAATTGGGGAGTGAAGCCACATTTACTCGCTGTATTAACAATAAGAAGAACTTTTCCACTATACTCTGATAAAGACTTTTCATCTCCTGAAATCGTTTTTGCTGAAAAATCATAGATACCCATAAACTAGCGCCTCCTTTAATTTTTATCTTAACAAAGATAGGTGAAAAAGACGAAAGAAGATAGAAGAGTATTTGGAAGAACACGGAGATTTATCTCATCTTGAGGTGACCACAAAAGGATATGGAAAAACAAAGCCAATCGCCTCCAATGAAGATAAAGAAGGACAACAACGGAATCGTCGTGTAGAGATTGTCATAAATGCAAAAGAGGTAGATGAGGAAGACGAGTAATCGTAAAATGAGAACATATAAGCAGGGATGGTTTTAGATTTCCTGAAAACTAAAAAGAGAGGTGACTCGAACTATAAGAAATAGAGTCACCTCCCGTTACATCTATAAAAATTATGCATTTTGTTTTATATTTTCATTTTCTTCTTGAGCGATAATATCCAGGCGACGCTGGATTTCTTCATCTGATAAATTATGCTCCTTGACATACATATTGCGTGGGCTGACCCTACATTCATGTGTACAGCCGCGCATATATTTATGTTCGTTTTCCTCAGAGCATAGGATTTGCCTGTTACATTCTGGGTTCGCGCAGTTCACATATCTTTCGCAAGGCTCACCATCGAAATAGTCTTTTCCAACGACAACATGTTCCTTACGGTTAACTGGCACTGAAATGCGCTCATCAAACACGTAACATTTTCCGTCCCATAGTTCACCTTGTACTTCTGGATCTTTTCCGTATGTCACAATGCCACCATGTAGTTGGTGGATGTCTTCAATTCCTTCTTCCATGAGCCAACCACCTACTTTTTCACAACGGATTCCGCCAGTGCAGTACATTAGAACGCGTTTATCTTCAAGGTGTTCTTTATTATCTTTTATCCATTGTGGCAGTTCACGAAAAGTCTCGATATCAGGATTAATTGCACCGCGAAAATGACCTAAATCGTACTCATAATCATTTCGTGTATCAAGGATGACGGTATCTTCGTCTTGCATCGCTTCGTAAAATTCTTTAGGCTTCATAAAATTAGCCGTTTTCTCAAGTGGGCTTACGTCTTCGTCTTCATCAAGACGCAGCGTTACTAATTCTTTCCTAGGACGTACATGCATCTTTTTGAAAGCATGTCCATCATGTTCATCGATTTTGAACATCATATCTTTGAAAAGTGGATTATTATGCATTGTATCCATATACTTTTTCGTTTGTTCTTTTGGTCCAGAAACGGTTCCATTAATACCTTCTTTAGCAACGAGAATTCTGCCTTTCAGTCCTAAATCCTTACAAAATTGCAGATGTTCCGCTGCGAAGGTTTCTGGATCCTCAATTTCAACAAAATAATAATACAGTAAAACTTGATAATCTTGATTGTTCTCCATTTTTTATTACCACCTATCATTTATATTTGCAAGATACAAATGTATGGGGTTTTGTATTAAATTTATATTCTTGCAATAGTATATTTTATCATGAGTCTTGATGTTATTCCAGTCCTTTTAATAAATTTAAGAAGTGGTTTTAGTTGATATAAAATAACGGCAAGGAAAGTGTACTTAAGGTAGAAAGTTTACCGTGACAGGACTTCTCACGGCAAGGAAAGTGCCCTTAAGGTTAAAAGTCTACCGTGACAGGACTTCTCACGGCAAGGAAAGTGCCCTTAAGGTTAAAAGTCTACCGTGACAGGGCTTATCACGGCAAGGAAAGTGTACTTAAGGTAGAAAGTCTACCGTGACAGGGTCGAAAAAATAAAAAAGGACCTGACTCAATTAGTCAGGTTCCTATATTTAGTTTCTTACTAGTTCTTTTTCTTGTTGTTCTTCTTTGTTGTTCTGCACTTGACTAATATGGGTGACTTTATTTTTTTCAGTAGCATCTTTAAACTTCCTTACATCATTATTTGTTTCTCGTAAGGCGATATGCTCTTTATTAAACTTCGCTGGGGAATCAATTCCACATGATGCACCTAACATAAACAAACCTTCACGCATCGTTTTTAAATAGTTTGCTGTACGGAATCGTTTTTCTTCGACAACAAGCCCAGCTTCAAGATGTGGTAAATGGGATGTAACTCCAACAGGACAGAGATTTGTGTTACATTTTCCGGCATTGATGCACCCAACTGTATTCATAGCCGCGCGAGCAACATAGATAAGATCGGCGCCAAGTGACAGAGAGATAGCCATTTTATCCGCTGTAGCAAGCATACCTGAAGCAATAATTTTCACTTTATTTCTTACACCATATTTACGCAGTGTTTGATCAAGTATGTATAAACCGGAATAGATAGGCATACCGAGGCTATCTGCCATTTCCTGATAAGTGGCGCCTGTACCACCTTCTGCACCATCAATAGAGATGAAATCAGGATTTTTCCCTGTTACTTTCATGTAACGAGCTAACTCTTCAAATGAATCGCTATCACCAGCAACAACTTTAATACCTATTGGTTTTCCACTAATATCTTGCCAATGGGTAACCCACTCAAATAGACCATCCATATCAGAGAAAAGAGGGAAACGATTCGGACTCTCAATATCATGTCCCATTTCAATTCCACGAATATTTGCAATCTCAGATGTTATTTTTTCTTTTGGTAATTTACCGCCACGTACTTTTGCTCCTTGGGCTAATTTTAATTCAATCGCTTTCACTTCAGGTTTCATAGCATTTTCTAAAAAGACTTCTTCTGAATATTTTCCGTTCTTTCTTGCGCCGAATAGTCCAGAACCTACTTGGAAGATTAGATCAGCTTTTTTTTCTTTCAACACACCTTGTTTTACAAGGTTATTCAAATGAGTCATAATCCCTTTTCCAAAACGTTCTTCTAGTTCAAAGTTTGAACAATTTGGATGTTCTTTAACATAACGAACAAGTTTTTCACTTAAACGATCGACAAGTTCTTGGTCAGGATTTAAGACCTCATAAATACGTGATAAATGATATGGAGAAATACCACCTTCTCCTGTATTCATAAAACTACCGCCACTTATAGCTACTCCTTGCGCGAGCGCTTTCACTGCACTTTTGGAAAGAGCACCATAACTCATGGCAGAAACACCTAGAAGTCCTTTAACATGAAAAGGATGTTCTCTTTCTGGACCGATAGTAATTTTATCATCTTCTGAAAGGTGCCATGGTTTGATTTCTACTTGGTTTCGCTTTTCTTTTCTTTTTGTTAATGATTCATTTAAGATTTGATAAGTATATGTTTGAATCCGTTTAGTATTATCTACATTAAGTTCATCAACATTTAAAGGAAACATGGAATTGGTTAAATAAAAACTTGTTTTTGAAAAATCTTTTTTGGAACCAAATCCAATGACAGTATTCGCATATTTTCCCGCTCTTGCAATGGTTTCCTGTGTATCGCGGTCAACTGGTTTTCCTTCTTTATCATTTAAAAACCAATATTGCCTGAACTCTGGGCCTACCATTTCAAATATGTATCGCAGTCTTCCTAATATTGGATGCGTTTTTAAAATAGCGTGTTGATGTTGGTATTTATCCTTAATAATAAGAAAAACAATAAGTGCAATGAGACCATAAAACAGGATGTACGGTAGCATTTTTAATATTGACATGAACATGGTTGCAATAATCACCTCAGATATAATAATAGCACCAAATTAAAAATCTTAAAGACTATTTGACTACTTTTTACATCTAATCTCAAAAAAGCATAAGACCTATGCTTTTTTGATATGTGTTAGATTGGAATTTAATGTTAAGGTAATGAAATATTGAAGGATGGTACCATGGTTTTATGTAGAACGAGTTACCCTACTGAATTAAATTTTGCTTTATTCGACAAAAATTGTGCTCCTTATTATAATACATAAGAATTAGATTTAAGAGTTAGACAAAATATAACTATATATTTTTTAAAAGGACGTGAACATAGTGACAGGGAAAGCAGCAATCCGTTTTGACGGTGTAAGTTTTAGTGCTGATGGTATAGATATTTTGCATGATATAACAGACTTTTTTCCAAAGGGTAAAATTACGTCCCTTGTTGGTCCTTCTGGAGCAGGAAAAACAACGGTATTTAAGCTTTGTAATGGCCTCAGGTCTCCTAGCAAAGGAAAGGTTTATTTTAATGAACAGCCAATGGAAACATATGAACCTGTTCAATTAAGACGTCAAATAGGACTCGCTTTACAAGATGCAACAATAATTAGTGGTACAGTAAGAGAGAATTTAGCTTTGCCGTTAACATTGCAAGATAAATCATTATCTGAAGAAACTGCTGATGAATTTATGAATCTTGTTGGATTAAATAAAGATCTTTTAAATCGAGATGCAAGAGATTTACCAGGCGGACAACGACAAAAATTATCGATTGCACGTACATTAATAAACCGTCCTGATGTTTTATTGTTAGATGAAATTACTTCATCTCTTGATCAGATTTCCCGTGAAGAAATTGAACAGCTAATATTGAAAGTAAATAAGAAATATGAAACAACGATTATATGGATCACCCATAGTATTGAGCAAGCACGTCTAATTAGTGATTATACTTGGGTGATGATGGACGGTAAAGTCGTCGAATCAGGTGAAAGCAATATATTGGATAATCCGAAAAATAATGCAGTTCGTAAGTTTTTAAGGAGGGGAGTGGAATGAGTTATTTAACGTTATCCCTTACACTTATATTTGTACTTATCCCTCTTTTTCTATCGAAAACCTTTAAGTTAGGGCTTGAGAAGGATACGATTATTGCAACTGTTCGTTCCATCATTCAACTACTTATTGTTGGATACCTTTTACAATATGTATTTGATGCTGAAAAAATGATTTATACCATATTAATGATTGGTTTAATGATTGTAGCAGCAACGCAAAATGCGAGAAAAAAAGGTGTTACAATTAAAGGGATTACTTGGAAGCTTGTGGTGACATATTTATTTGTTGAAGTGTTAACACAAGTTATTTTACTTGAACTGAATATTACACCAGCTACACCCCAGTATATTATTCCAATTAGTGGGATGGTTGTAGGAAATTCCATGGTTCTCTCTATTCTCTTTTTGAATCGTTTTACAGCGGAAGTAGAAACACATCAAAAGGAAACAGAACTTATTTTGTCGCTTGGTGGCACGCCGAAACAAGCAGTCCATAGACAACTTATTGATTCCATTAAAGCAAGTACGATACCAACAATTGAAAAACAAAAAACAATAGGCCTTGTACAACTTCCAGGAATGATGAGTGGACAAATCATTGCGGGAGCGGATCCTGTCCAAGCTGTCCAGTTTCAATTGTTAGTATTGTTTCTTTTGTTAACGACTGCTGTGATTACGAGTATTTTAGTTGGATATTTATCTTATCCAACATTATTTAATGAGCGTATGCAGATGTTGAAGCTGACGGAAAAAACTTCTGACTAGGAGAGTTTCATTTAGAAGGAATAATTGAAGTATCTTTTTTAAAAAAAATTTATATAAAAGCTTGCAATTTGAATGATAAAGAGTTATCCTTGAATAAGCAAATGACAATTGAAGTTTGAATAATACTTTACGATCTCTTTAACAAGTGGTGTAAAAGTATTTATGATTCAATTACTTTGCACGATATTTGTATAAGGAGGTCATCTCAATGACTGGTAAAGTAAAATGGTTTAACGCAGAAAAAGGCTTCGGCTTCATCGAGCGTGAAGACGGAGACGACGTATTCGTACACTTCTCAGCTATCCAAGCTGAAGGTTTCAAAACTCTTGAAGAAGGTCAAGACGTTGAATTTGAAATCGTTGAAGGCGATCGTGGTCCACAAGCAGCTAATGTAGTTGCTCTATAATAAAAACAACGTTAGAAAGGTTTATCTCTCTTCAGGGATAAACCTTTTTTAGTTTTCTTAAAAGTTAGGAGTGAATATATGTCTAAAAAAGAGATGGAAGATAAGATTATTGAGAGTTACCAAAATGATGAACGAATGATGATTTTGGTTTATGCTCAGTGGTGTATTAATAATGAATTAGATCCACAAACTTTGTATGAAGAAGCCTATCCTGAGCAAATGACAAATAAAACATTACAAGACGTTCTGGAATTGACTGTTCCTAAAGAGGAATCTGAAAATATTCCAGATCAAACGGTACTTAATGTACTTCAGCTTTTCGGTAATGATGACCTAGCTTTTATTGTTCAACGGGAGATTGATCGTTTAGATAAGAAAAAGAAATAAGCATATTAACAATAGCTTCATTCCTTTTTACTAAATACAGTAGGTGAAAATGAAATATCGCAAGTGAAGGGACCGAAAAACGTTTTTGTATCCGCTCCCCTCACTAAATGAAGTTCTTTAAGAAATGTGCAGTGATTCGTTTTCAAACAGCTTAATCAAGGCTTGTGTTCCGCGGTCTTCAAGGCCTTTTTGTGCTAACTCCTCATACAATTGCAATGAGAGTTCAAGACCTGGTGTTTTGAGTCCCATTTCCTGAGCTGACTCAATAGCAATTTTCATATCTTTAATAAAATGTTTCACATAAAAACCTGGGGCGTCGTCGCCTTTGATCATTCGTGGGGCAAGATTTGACAGGGACCAGCTTCCGGCAGCACCAGTTGTGATGCTATCTAAGACGCGAACTGGATCAAGATCCGCTTTTTTCGCATACATAATTGCTTCGCAAACGCCAATCATATTGGAGGCAATGGTTATTTGATTACTCATTTTAGTGTGCTGTCCTGCTCCAGCTTCACCTTGTAAAATGATGTTTTCACCGAGTACTTTGAAAATCGGCATCAATCTTTTAAATACATCTTTATCACCGCCAGCCATAATGGCGAGTGACCCGTTTTTTGCTCCAACATCACCACCTGAAACCGGGGCATCGATGGCGTATAAGCCTCGTTTGGCTCCCTCTTCAAAGATTCTCTTTGCTAAGCTAGGCTTAGAGGTAGTCATGTCCACGATGTATGAATTTTCCTTCGCATTTTCTAAGATTCCTTCTTTGCCAAAATAAACATCTTCCACATCTTTTGGATAGCCAACCATTGTTATAATAACAGTTGTCTGCTGACTAAGCTCTGCTATTGTATTTTTCCATGTAGCACCTTGTTCAATTAAATCATCTGCCTTATTTTTCGTACGTGTATAAATAGAAACAGAATATCCTTCCTGAAGTAAGTTTTTGACCATACTTTTTCCCATTACACCTGTACCTATAAACCCAATTTTTGTTTCTTTTGTGATCATATTGATTGCTCCTTCATTTTTTTGCTATATAATTATTTCGACAAAAAGGCTAAAAAGTCCTTTAATTAAAGGATAAGGGGGAATAAAAAGTGGAATATTATATTAAAACATTTAATGAACTGACAAACGATGAGTTATATCAATTATTAAAGGCAAGGGTGGATGTTTTTGTGGTAGAACAAAACTGTCCTTACCCAGAAATTGATAATTATGATCAAGAAGCTACTCATTATATTTTAAAAGATAATGAAGCGATTGCTGCTTTGGTACGACTTTTACCGAGTGGATCCAGATATAAAGAGGCATCAATAGGAAGAGTGCTTGTCACTGAGAAGTATCGTGGTCATGGATATGCAAGAGATATCATGAACAAGGCGATGAAGTACATAGAAAATGAATGGAACGAGGGCAAAATTAAACTACAAGCCCAAACTTATTTGGAGAAATTTTATTCATCTCTTGGATTTAAACGAATTTCAGATGAATACCTTGAGGATAACATTCCCCATATAGACATGATTTGGCAGCGGAAATAAAGAATCATCTTCACTCTTTAACACATAGTATGATTAGCAATCCTTATTTACGAATCTTATCTAAAGGAGGCTAGATACTATGATTACAGAACAACAATTAAAAAAATGTAAAAAGCTATTACAAAATAGGCAATCCACTTTAATTAAACAGGTTAAAGATCATTATGGAACATCGATGGAAATGGCTCAAGAGTCAACAGGTGAGCTCTCTCATTATGATAATCATCCCGCAGATATGGGAACAGAACAATTTGAGCGTGGGAAAGATCTTGCTTTAAATGAACATGCGGAAAAAGAATTGGAAGAGATTAATGAAGCCCTTCATGCGATTGAAGAAGGGACATACGGAATTTGTACAAAATGTGGAAAGGACATTCCTTTTGATCGACTGGAAGCAATGCCAACAACTGACCGTTGTGTTGATCATGCGGATGATGACACATTTCAAAATGACCGTCCAATAGAAGAGCAGGTGTTTAGCCCAAATATTAATCCAGACGAAGTTACAGATGAAGAGCAAGTAGGTTATGATGCAGAAGATGCTTGGCAGGAAATAAGTAGGTATGGAACTAGTGAAACAGCTTCTGACTTTTATGGGGATCAGGAAAACTATGATGAAATGTATCCGAATAGTGATGAAAATGTTGGATATACAGAGGATATTGAAAATTTCCTGGGGGCTGATGCAGAAGGAAATTTTACCGGAGTTACGTCATATCATAAAAAATATGAAGCGCGTTTGGATGATGAATAGGAGAGAGCTGGGGCATAAGTAAAACAACTAACCACCTAAAGACGAACATTGAACTCTTTAGTGAGTATATTCCGGTTGCGGTAGTTATTACTTATGTCCCAGTCACTTCTTTAACAATTTAAGATAAAATGGAAGTTAATGCTTCAACAAGGTAGACATTTACTATATATGTTGCAGTGTAAATGCCAACCAATAAGTAAATAAGGTCAATCTCTTTCTTTTTACTATTTAGGATGAAAATCGCCGGTATCACGAGCAGTGGTGCTCTTAAACTAATTGAAATTAGCTGACCTGGTATTGTTGGCAGACTAATTAGTTCCAGAAGAAATCCTGCTGCAAATAATAATAAAAATGGAACAAGGAAAGCGGTGTATTTTGCAAATACATCTTTAAATGATGATTCATTTACTGTCAGTTTTAACGCAGCAAAGGTGATAGCAGCTACAAATACAAGGATAAGACTAAATCTCAAAAAGGATAATAAGAAATCACTTGTAAAGGAAGGTGAAATAAAGCCGCTTGATAATTCTTTCATTGAATAATAAGATTCTGCACCAACAAGTAAGGCAAAGATAATGAGTGAAATAATTCCTGGAATGATATCATTTTCTGTTTTTTCAATTGCTGTAAAAGGTTTTTTAACTAATTTTTTATAGTAATCAGCAATAATGTCGAAACTAAACTTTGGAGTGGCTGAACGATTAACTCGTTGGTTTGTGGCTATTGGTTCTTGATGAGTATTCTCCTCAATAGGTGATGGGCTGTTTAATGTCTCATCGGTCATTGCTGCCGCTTCTTCTTGTAATGCTGTCCCGCAATTTGGACAAAATCTTCCCTCGTCAATATATTCGTTACAAATGGTACAATTCACCCTTAGTCACTTTCCTTTCTTAAAATGATTGAGTCAAGTCATACTTCTCTAAAGAATACTTATTCGACAAAAAAGTCAAAAATCCTTGGAAAAGAATGAAAAATGGGATAAGATACCTATTCAAAATAAAGTAATAAAAAAAGAAGGGGAGACTCCCTTCTTTTTGTGATAGATGAACTAACAGATTTGTCTTTAATGGATGAATAATTTGAATCAGAAGTATTTTTTCTTAAATGATGACTGCTTCTTTCAATTTATTCGATAGTTCGCTCTGTTAATTCAAGATTCGATGTTTGTTTTTCTCCATTATGATAAAACTCGATTTCAATGGTCTCGCCGACTTTTGCTTCAGAATATAAATATTTTCTTAAGTCAATCAAAGATTCTATTTTTTCACCATTTATTTTGGATAGTATATCATATTGTTGCAAGTCCGCTTTGGCGGCAGGGGAACCCTGTTCGACATTAGCAATGACGATGCCACCATCAAAGTCTTCTGGTATATCAATATTTCTACGATATTGAAGAGGAACTTCTTCAAGCGATGCAACACTAATTCCGATATATGGACGAGCTACTTTTCCTTCTGTTTCCAATTGTTCCATAATTGGTTTTGCGGTATCTATTGGAATAGCGAAGCCAATACCTTCTACAGCATTTTGGGCAATTTTCATGGAATTAATTCCTATAATTTCACCATCTAAATTTACTAGTGCACCGCCACTATTTCCAGGATTAATGGCTGCATCAGTTTGGATTACCTCCGTTACCCAGTCAGGTTGTCTGTCCCCGTTTGTATCAACTGGGACGGAACGATTTAATCCACTGATAATTCCTTTTGTAAGTGAGTTGGAAAATTCCATTCCAAGCGGATTTCCAATAGCGACAACTGTTTCACCAACTTGAATATCTTCTGATGTACCAAGTTTTGCAACTGTATCGACGTTGCTACCATCAATTTCTAAAACAGCTAAATCAGCTAATTCATCAGAACCTAATACTTTGGCAGGAATCTTCTCCTCATTACTTAATGTTACTTGTACGTCTTCTGCTCCAGCGACAACATGGTGGTTGGTAACAACATAGGCTTTATCATTTTCTTTTTTGTAAATAATACCGGATCCTGTTCCTGCTTCCTGATCTGGTTCCCATATGTTTGCTTTTTGCAGGCGACTAACACCAACGACTGCTTTTGTCGCTTCATCTACACTAAAATCAATATTATCATCATCTGATACATTCGTTGATATCACTTCTTCTGTATCAGATGAGGAATCTGATTGACTAGTTTCTTCAGCAGGGCTTTCACCGATCGAAACAATGTCACTCGAAAGTAATATAACAATCGTTAGGGCAGCAATCAGACCGCCACTTAAGCCTCCAATAATTGCGCTAATCCCTAAATTACGTTTTTGTGATTTATGTTTTGGTTTGGATGTAGCATTTTTAGTCTCGGAATCAGCAGTTTGTGCTTCTTCGGAATTGTTGTTAGAGGATTTATTTTCTAATTCATTAGTCGGTTCATTTGCATAACTATCTAGCTCTGTTTGATGTGAGAATTGATATTCTGAGTGTTTGTTTTCCTCTTCAGATGGTGGATTATTTGCAGAATCCGTTGTTGAATATTCACTCGAGGTTTCGTTATCATGCTTTTTCATATCTTCTTCTAATGGATTTTTATTGTTATTTTCATCATGATTCATTTATCTCACCCTTTACATAATGATCATATCCTTATATTACATACAAGAATTGGTATAGTTTTGGTATAATTGTGGCAAAACGGTAAAAAAATTTCTATTTAAGTTAGTTACTAGAAAAGGGGCGCAAAAAAATGAACGAGCATATCGCAGTTGTTGAAGATGATATAAATATTCAAAATATCGTGTCCGCTTTTTTAAAAAAGGAAAACTATAAAGTGAGCATGTTAGATTCAGCAGAAGCTGGAATGGAGTTATGGAAAACAAATCCTCCTGATATGTGGATATTAGATATTATGCTTCCAGGCATGGATGGTTATGAATTTTGTAAGAAAATACGTAATGATAGCGAAGTACCTATCATTATTATTTCTGCAAAAGATGAAGAAATCGATAAAATTCTTGGCTTAGAATTGGGTGGCGATGATTATTTAACGAAACCATTTAGTCCGAGGGAATTAGTTGCTCGCGTAAAGCGTTTATTTAAACGTTCCCACTATACTAAAAGTGAGTTGGAAAGTGAGACATCTCGGCTTAAGTTAAATCAACTTCTAATTGATAGGAATGAACGACGCATATTTTGGGAAGGTAAAGAACAAAATGTGACAACAAAAGAATTTGATATGCTACTTTTTTTAGCTGAAAATACCAACCGTGCTTTTTCCCGTGAAGAATTACTTTTGAAAATATGGGGTGATGATTATTTTGGAAGTGACCGGGCGGTGGATGACTTAGTGAAGCGTATTAGGAAGAAATTTACCGATTTGCCATTAGAGACAGTTTGGGGATATGGCTATCGTCTAAGATATGAAGAGGAATAAGACATGAAACTTCAAAATCAACTTACTGCTGCATTTACATTTCTGCTGGTCATTATTTTAACCGTTGCAGGATTTGTTATTTATTCTTTAATTCTTGATTTGCTTATTCAAAATGAGCAGAGACAGCTTGAGCAAAAGGGTGAAATTTTAGTAAATGTCCTTAACGAACGTTATGAAACAAGGCGAGATGCGAGAGAGTTTCGTGACTTTTTAGAAGAGCAAGATTTACAGTTGTTTTTATATGATCGTGGTCAAGATGTGATTCTTATATCGACCCTTCCCGATCAAGTTGTGAGTGGCTTTTATTTTGAGAATAATTTTGCAGACACAACAAAAAATGTATGGGAATATGGGGCGGATAAATATGTGACATCAAGAATTCTATTTTATCCAGAGAGGACCAATTTAGAGCTTATTTTATTAACCCCAATGAGCGATTTGCGGGTTGTGCAGCATGATTTTTTTGTGAGATTACTGATTGTATTTATCGTAGGCGGTATTGCTGCAATTTTGCTAAGTTACTTTTTCACAAATCGTCTAGTAACACCGCTAACTCGACTAAGAGGACAACTGAAAAACATAGAAGAAAGAAAATTTGATGAGATTAAACCTGTCGAAGCTACGGGAGAAATCAATGCTGTTGCGAAAAGTGTTTATGATATGGCTAGTGAACTGGAACGGTATATGAACACACAGCAGATGTTTTTCCAGAATGCAAGCCATGAGTTAAAAACCCCATTAATGACGATTCAAGGCTATGCTGAAGGAATTAAGGAAAAAGTTTTTGATGTAGCAGAAACAGAAAAAGGTCTTGAAGTGATGGTAACGGAAGTGAGAAGACTAAAAACGATCATAAACGAGATGACGTTACTTGCTAAATTGGACAGTGAGCAAAAGATGTATCAACCGGAAGAAGTGCAGGTGGAAACATTTATTGATCATGTTGTTGAAAGGGCACTTCCTCTAGCAAATGAAGAAGATATTCAGTTGAAACATAAAATAAATGGAGATTTCACAATTTTTATTGACGAAGAAAAAATGCTTAGGGCATTACTAAATTTAGTTTTTAATGGTCTTCGTCATGCAAAGTCAATTGTGCAAATCACAGCTGTCAAAGAAAAAAATCAAATTATGATAACGGTGGAAGATGATGGTGATGGAGTGCCGGAAGATCTAAAACCACATATATTTCATCGTTTTGTAAAAGGTAAAAGTGGAGAAACAGGTTTAGGATTAGCTATTGCTAGAGCGATTATAGAACAGTCAGACGGGAAAATAACTGTTGAAACATCAGAGCTAGGTGGAGCGTTATTTAGAATTGTGTTTGATTAACAATTGTAAATCTTTTTTAAGAGGATGCTTTGTGATATAATATCATAGTTTGATTGAACAAAGAGGAGCGGTTTTTATGCAATTAAGAGAAGATATTCGTAATATAGCTATTATCGCCCATGTAGACCATGGCAAAACAACACTTGTT
>Ga0079226_10001358_pt1 | contig 18740 bp, 18 predicted proteins | sample Poulit2014_FD_76345 | JGI IMG/M metagenome (GOLD analysis project Ga0079226, IMG submission 76345) | Agricultural soil microbial communities from Georgia to study Nitrogen management - Poultry litter 2014 | ecosystem: Environmental > Terrestrial > Soil > Agricultural land | place: USA: Georgia... | reverse complement strand
GTGCAAGATCCGTCTGGTAATACATTGGAATTTAAAAGTTTTAAGCGTAGCGAGGAGATGTTTGCATGAGCCGATGGCGTCCGCCTGCTAAGCCGGCGTCAAAATACATTACTCCGTATGGTTATCGGGTGATGAATGAAGAGCTGCAATATTTGTGGAAAGAAAAGCGCCCTGCCGTTACGCAAGCGGTGAAAGAAGCGGCGGCACTGGGGGATCGGTCTGAAAATGCTGAATACATTTATGGTAAGCGGCAGTTGCGCGAAATTGACCGCCGTATTCGTTTTTTATCGCGCCGTTTGGACGACATGGTAGTGGTGGCTAAGCCGCCCCAAGACCCTAGTAAGGTGTATTTTGCAGCTTGGGTAACGCTGTACAATATCGCTACGGAGGAAGAGCAGCGTTATCGTATTGTAGGGCCGGATGAAACCGACGCTAAAAAAGGTTGGATTAGCGTAGATGCCCCGTTAGCACGAGCTTTATTGGGCAAACAAGTAGATGATGAGGTGGTGTTGCGAACACCCAATGGGCAACAAGAGTTTGAAGTGGTGGCTATTGAATATTCAGCAGCGGAGGAGTATCGCTAGTGTCGCAAGAAGGGTTAAAACCAACAAATTTTTTCAAGAAATCACTGGTGGGTGGTTTAGTGGTGCTGCTGCCGCTGGCGATATTAGCGGTGGTATTTAAGTGGGTGTATGGCGTTGCCACTCAGTTCACCTCACCCATCGCTAAGATGCTCATTACCCGTTTCGAGTGGTCGACATTTACTGCCGATTTGCTGGGTGTAGTGGCTTTAGTGGTGTTTTGTTTTATCACAGGTAATTTCGTTACCACAAAACTAGGCGGCTGGGTGTGGGGTTGGACAGAGCACCGCATTATGTCACGCTTACCAGGCTACAGGCCGATCCGTGAAATTATTGCGCAATTTTTAGGTTCTGGTGAAGATTCGGTGTTTTCGCGCGGTGAAGTGGTGCGCGTGTGGGTGTACGGCAAAGACGTGGATTGCTCCATGTTAGGCATTATTACCGCGCGTCATAAAGACGGCAATTTTGCTGTGTTTGTGCCCACAGGGCCGAACCCCACCAACGGTTTTATTTATTTAGTGAATGAAAATTTAGTTACTCATCATCCAGAAATAAAAGTGGAGCAGTTCATGAAACTAGTTGTGGCGTGCGGTGCAGGCACGCAACAATGGTTTGGCCATTTGCCAGAACATGAGCGCCCACAAAAAATAAAGGAGATTTAATATGCGTGTTGCAGTATTGCTAGCCGGTTGTGGTGTATACGACGGTTCAGAGATTTATGAAACCACTTTAACGCTGTTGGCATTAGACAAAGCTAATGCGGCTTATCAGTGTGTGGCGCCTAATATTGAGCAGGCCCACGTTATTAACCATGCCACAGGCGACGTGGTGGAAGGTGAAAGCCGTAATGTATTAGTAGAAGCTGCGCGTTTAGCGCGTGGTGAGGTGCTTGATCTCGCCCAAGCAGATGTGAAGGATTACGATGCTTTGATTGTGCCCGGTGGCTTTGGCGTGGCAAAAAACCTGTGCGATTTCGCTTTTAAGGGGGCCGACATGGAGGTGAGCCCTGCGGTGCGTGAGTTTGTGCAGGCGTTTAATAAAGCAGATAAGCCTGTTGGGCTAATGTGCATTGCGCCGGCCATGACAGCATTGCTGTTTGGCGAAGGGGCGCGATGCACGATTGGTACCGACAAAGACACCGCCGCAGCCATTGAGGCCATGGGGGCTGTGCATGAAGAAAGAGCGGTGGATGAAATTTTGGTGGATGAGGATAACAAGCTTGTTACTACTCCCGCTTATATGGAAGCGACGCGTATTAGTGAAGCAGCACAGGGTATTGAAAAGCTCGTGCAGCAAGTGCTGAAGATGGCCTCCGCTTAACACCATCGTTCAATAAAATGCCGCCTTAAGGGCGGCATTTTTATGCCTGCTGTTTATAGCTCGGCTTCTGCTTCCTCTAGTGCTTCCATGGCCAACAGTAATTGTTCTTCAAGCGCTTCTTGTTCCGCTTTAAGCTCGCCTTGTTCTTTCAGTATGGTTTGTAAGGTGGCGTTGTTTTCGGCGCTATACAAACTTTCATCATTCAGCTGCTCGGCGAATTCAGCGAGTTTTTCTTCGCATTTTGCTAATGCTTTTTCCGTGTCATTAACTTGCTTTTGCAAAGGCCGAAGCTGCTGCCTGCGCTGTGCGGCTTGTTGGCGCTTTAGCCGCGGGTCTTGGCGTTCCACTTTAGGTTCATCAAGGGCTGGCGCTTCGTTTTTGTTGCTTTGTTTTAGGCGGTCTTTTAGCCAGCGGGCGTAGTCGTGCAAGTCGCCCTCATAGGGGGCAGCTTTGCCTTCCGCCACAAGCCACAGGTCGTCCACAGTGGTGTCCATTAAGTGGCGGTCGTGTGACACTAAAATCATGGCTCCCGAAAATTGCTGCAAGGCAAAGATCAGCGATTCGCGCATATCAATATCGAGGTGGTTGGCGGGTTCGTCCATAAGGAGCAAAGCGGGTTTTTGTTGGATCAATAAGCCTAGCGCTAAGCGAGATTTCTCACCGCCTGAAAAACGCCCCACGGGTGCAAAAATGTCGTCGCCTTGAAAGCCAAAGCGGCCTAATTCGCTACGCACACGGCCTTCTTCCCAAGTGGGTTGTGCTGCTTGCATTAACGCCATGGGGTGGCTGTCTTGCGGTAGTGCATCCACCTGTTGTTGGTGGAAGTAACCAATCACTAAATCATTGCCCCGCGTAACACTGCCCGTTAGGGGTGCTAGCTCGCCCATGAGGGTTTTGATGAGGGTGGATTTACCGGCGCCGTTAGGGCCTAGCAAACCAATGCGTGTGTCAGGAGCAATGGTGAGATTAACGTTGCTCAATATAGTGGTGCTGCTGTTGCCATCGCTGTAGCCGCAGCTCACATCACGCAGTTGCAGCATGGGGTTGGGCAGTTTTTCAGGCTCATGAAAGGTGAAGTGAAAACCACTTTCCTCTTGCAATGGCGCGCTAGCTTGTAGGCGTTCAAGCGCCTTAATGCGGCTTTGTGCTTGGCGGGCTTTACTCGCTTTAGCACGGAAACGGTCGATGAATTTTTGTAAATGCGCAGCTTGTGCTTCTTGTTTTTTAAAGGCTTGTTCTTGCTGTTCTAAGCGTTCGGCTCGGGTTTTTTCAAAGGTGCTGTAGTTGCCGGTATAGAGCGTGAGCTGCTGATGCTCAATGTGCAAAATATGGCTGGTAAGGTGGTCTAGAAAATCGCGGTCATGGGAAATTAAAATCAATGTGCCTGGGTAATGGCGTAGCCACTCTTCAAGCCATAGTACAGCGTCGAGGTCCAAGTGGTTGGTGGGTTCGTCGAGCAATAATAAGTCGGCGTCGGCAATAAGTACGCGCGCAAGGTTTAAGCGCATGCGCCAACCCCCTGAGAAATGTGCCACAGGAAATTGTTGCTGTGCTTCGGTGAAGCCTAAGCCGGCTAATATGGTGGCTGCCTGAGCGGGGATAGACCAAGCACCCATGGCCTCTAAAGCGCTGTGCGCGTGAGCGATAGCGTTGCCATCATCGGCGGATTCGGCGGCAGCGAGTTGTGCTTGCCAGTGGCGGTAGGGCTCGTGGCCATCGAGCACATACTCAATGGCGGCTTGTTTAAGCGCGGGCACTTCCTGCGCCATCATGCCAATGCGCCACTCTGCTGGACGATAAAAATTACCGCTGTCAGGCTCTACAGTGCCGTTAAAGAGCGCCATGAGTGAACTTTTGCCCGTGCCATTACGGCCGGTTAAGCCCACTTTCCAACCTGGGTGAATCGTGGCGTTGGCTTCAGAAAGCAGTAGGTTGGTGCCGCGTCGAAGGGCAAGGTTGTCTATGCTCAGCATGGGTATATAGTATTATCCGAGTAATGTTCTAAAGGTGTGCAGTGTAATCGTCCGTGCGGCACTATGCATCTTTCATTCGTTTGGAGGTGCAGGATGGATAAGCGTTTTTGGGATTTTTCCGTGGGCGTATGGCGCAATGCTGAAGTAGAACGCCTAGCCTTAAGTGTTCAACGTGAACACGGAGCAGTGGTGCATTTTTTGCTCGGCGTTTGGTTCGCGCAAACAGGGCAGGCGTTTAATACTGAGCTCGCCAACAAAGTGCTAAAAATAACTGAACCAACAGAACGTAAATTAGCGGTGTTGCGCAAGTTACGTTTTGGGCTAGAGGGCGACGCTAAGCAGGAGGTGCTGCAGCAAGAGTTAACGCATGAGAAAGACTTATATTCACGCCTTGCCGAGTTGGTGCCCGCAGAGCATTCGCCGCAATGGGAGCTAGCGTTTTCTTGGTGGAGCTTTTTCTTTCCCCGCGTGTCACGCGCTGTACAAGAAGATTGGTATGTGGTGCTGGCCAATTATCTGCAGATGTAAAGCTGCGCCCGTATTTGGCCCATGGTTTTTTCTTTCTCTAGCACCCAGGTAGCAGGCACGGTGGGAGCCGCTAGCTTGCTATCACTTTCCACATAAACCAAGGCGTTTTCTGCGAGCCATGGTTGGGCTACTAGCGCAGCGCAAAGGCGTTCTTGTAAACCTAAATGATAGGGCGGATCAACAAAAACCAAATGAAACTGTGTGTGCGGAGTTTGTTGTAGCCACTGCAAAGCATCTGCGCACACCACCGTGTGCTGATCGTTCAAAATAGGTGCTAAGGCCGTTTTCAGTTGCTGTGCATGCTGGCGTGATAATTCGATAAAAGTGGCGTGCTTGGCGCCACGAGATACTGCCTCTGCGCCCAATACCCCCGACCCTGCAAAAGCATCTAGTACCTGTGCGCCATGCAATTTAAATTGCAGCCAGTTAAATACGGTTTCGCGCAACCTGTCGCTGCTTGGCCGCACTTCATTGTTATGATCTTGAAAGGCGAGGCGGCGGCCGCGATGGCGGCCACCAATAATACGCACACTATTTTTGCTCATGGGCTTCTTCCTGCAACAACATAGGTGCTTCGGGGCCTATGCTCGTAATGACGAGGCGGTTAGGGTCGAGATGTTTGGCGAACACGGTTTTGATTTGTTTGGCTGTAACTTTACTGAGGTCGCGCTGAAACTGAGCTAGGTAGTCCAGCGGCATGTCGTAAAAACCAATGGCGCTAAGCTGGCCCACTAGGGCGTTGTTGGAAGCGGTGCTCAAGGCGAAGCTGCCGGTTAAATCACTGAGTGCCAGTTTTAATTGCTCCTCTGAAGGGCCTTTACGCACAAAATCTTTAAGTAAATCCAAAGTGAGGGCGAGGGCTTCATCTTTGTTTTCGTTGGCGGTTTGTAGCTTTAAGGTAAAGGGCCCCGCTGCTGCCATAGGGCTGATGTTGGAATAGATGCCATAAACGAGGCCGCGTTTTTGCCTAACTTCATCCATCAAGATGGCGCTAAAACCGCTGCCGCCGAGAATATGGTTGCCCACATATAAAGGCACATAATCAGGATGGCCGCGTTTGATCATTTGGTTGCCTAGCGCAATATGAGTTTGGCTGGAATCAAAAGAAATATGCTGTGTTTGGGCGGGCTGTACGGCAGCTTCGGGCAGTGCAGGGGCGGCGTCGCCCACCGGTAAGGCAGCGCTGATGCGTTGCGCTATATTTTTGGCGGTGGCTTCGTCGATATCGCCTACTAACGCGATGGTGGCGTTGGCGCCGGTGTAATAGCGTTGGTAAAAGGCGTGCAGGTGTGTTGGTTCGATGGCGGTGAGGCTGGCTTCGGTGCCGGCTTCAGGCTGGCCATAGGGGTGTTCAGCAAACAGCGCAGCTTGAAACGCACGCTCGAGTTGTGGGCCGGGTGTTTGTAAGCGCATTTTTAAGCCTTGCAAACTACGGGTGCGTAAACGCTCGAGGTTATCTTGAGGGAATGTGGGCTGCGCTAATATTTGGCTAAACAGTGCTACGGCCTCATCTAGCAAGGCTTGTTCTGATAGCGAAGTGAGGGACACCACGGCCATGTCGCGATAGCTACCAAGGCCGAAAGCAGCGCCTAAGTTTTCGAAGCCCACGGCAATGTCGTCAACGCTATGGCCTTCGCTGCCTTGGTCTAGCATGGCATTAGTGAGGGCTGCTAACCCTGGGTAATCGCCATCACGGGCACCACCGGCATTAAAGGTAAGGCGCACTTCCACCATGGGAATTTGGGCGGTGTTAAGAAACAGCACGCGGCTGCCGGCTTCCGTATGCCACGTTTTGATGTCGAGCTTAGGAGGCGTGGCAGTGTGCTCGGCAATACTGGCCAAAGAGGTGGGGAAAGTGGCATTAGGTGTTTGTGCAGGCTTTGTAAGCAGCAGTACACCTATCAGGGCAACAATAAACAAAGCAATGAACACCAGAGGTGAGCGTTGTGAGGACATTATTTTTCCTCCTGCTGAGTAAGGGGTTCAACATATGCGGTGGCGCTGCGTTCGGGAATGAGCCATTTTTTAGCCGCTGCACTAACGTCTTCAGGCGTGATGGTGGCTAACTTTTCAGGCAGTGCTTCGCTGAGCTGCCAAGGCACATTAGCCATGGCGTAAGCGCCTAGCTCCATGGCTTGGCCGAAGACAGAATCTTGTTTGTACACATTGCTAGCCAGCACTTGGGCGCGCACGCGCTGCAACTCTTCTTGGCTCGGGGGCGTGCTGGCCAGGGTGTTAATTTCTGCCAACAGTTGTTCTTCAATGCGTGCTAACGGCACATTTGGGTTGGCACTGGCCGACATAATAAAGACGCCGTCTTCACGAGCAAGGCCCTGATAGCCAACGCTGGCACCGGCGGCTAGGCGCTGTTCACGTATGATGTTGCGCTCAATGCGCGCGCTTTGCCCGCCGTCGAGCACCCCCGCTAGCATCATCAATGCATAAAAATCCTTGTCGTTATCAGCGGTGTTAATAGAAGGCACATTCCAGCCGATATACAAAGAAGGTACTTGCACGGGCAGCGATAGACGAAGGCGGCGCTCTCCCGCTGCAGGGGCCAAGCGCGGCGCAGGGCGATGGGGCACCGTGCGCGCAGGAATGTCTGCATAGTAGCGTTGCATGAGTTGTTTCACTTCTGCTGGGTCCACGTCGCCTGCTACTACCACCACCGCGTTGTTGGGGCTGTACCAACGATGGTACCAATCCTGTGCTTGGCTAGGTTGGTAAGCCACAATGTCGCGTTCCCAGCCAATAACCGGGTGCGCATAGCCCGTGCCTGGGCGCAAAATAGCGCCGAATTTTTCCCACGCTAAGGCGTTGGGGTTGTCATCGGTGCGCTGGCGCCTTTCTTCGTGCACAACTTTAGCTTCACGGTGAAACTCATCAGCATCTAGTTGTAGGTGTTGCATGCGCTCTGCTTCTAGCTCGAGGGCTAGCGGCAACCGGCTAGCTTCGTATTCTTGGTAATACCCTGTGTATTCATAAGAAGTAAATGCGTTCATGCGGCCACCATGGCGGGCAACAATCTCTGCAAAATCGCCGGGGCTCATGTGTTTGGTGTGCTTGAAAAGCATATGCTCGAGCATGTGGCTAATGCCCGTCATGCCCGCGGGCTCATCAATACTGCCCACGCGATACCACACCATCACTGTAATAACGGGGGCGCGGTGATCCTCACGTACGAGTACTTGCAAGCCATTGTCGAGTTCATAGCTGTGGGTGTTCGGGCTAGCAAAGGTGGGGGTGCTCAACAGCAAGCTGGTTAGCAGGCTGAGTAACATCAGTGTTCGTAGCACTTTATTCTCCTGTGCGGCTATAGCTAAATAAATGAAGCTGTTTTAGGCAGCCGTTAGCTAAGTGTTTGTGGTACATTCTGTGGTTAGCAGGTGTTTGGATGAACGGTGAATGATAGGATACCTTTCGGCTAGGCGCACCTTGCCTGCACAAATACTACCGCTAAGTAGTTCTTGATACCTCATTACTTTATGACAGACCTGTTATGACTGACGAAGTTTCTAAAAAAGACGGCAAGCAAGCCGAAGAAGTACAAAAAGAAGGGGTGTTTCGTCGCATGTTTCGCCGTCGCGAGAACGATGAAGCAACACCCACTCCCGCTGTAACGCCAGAGCCAAGCGCTCAGCCTGCCGCTGTTGAAAGCGAAGAAGAGTCTGATGCTAATTTCTGGAAGCGCATGCGTAAAGGGCTGGGCAAAACACGCGAAAGCCTCGGTAAAGGCATGGCGGATTTGCTCGTGGGAGCCAAAGAAATTGATGATGAGATTTTCGAAGAGTTAGAAATGCAGCTGCTTATGGCTGATGTTGGCGTTGAAGCCACGGATATCATCATTCAATCTTTAACCGACCGTGTGGGCCGCCAGGAATTAATTGATGCGGAGGCTTTGTTCGCTGCATTGAAAGAAGAGTTGCGTGCCTTGCTTGAGCCTGTGGATAAGCCATTCCAGTTGCCCGCTGATGTGAAGCCTTACGTTATGTTGGTGGTGGGTGTAAATGGTGTGGGTAAAACCACCACTATTGGTAAGTTAGCCATGCGTTTTCGCCGCACGGGCCGTTCTGTGTTGTTGGCCGCAGGCGATACATTCCGTGCCGCAGCAGTGGAGCAACTTGAAGTGTGGGGGCAGCGCAACGGTATTGAAGTGATTGCGCAGCACACGGGGGCAGATTCGGCTTCTGTTATTTATGATGGCGTGGCCGCAGCTAAAGCCCGCGACGTGGATATTTTAATTGCTGATACTGCAGGCCGTTTACACACGCGGGCCAATTTAATGGAAGAGTTAACGAAAGTAACACGTGTGATGAAGCGTCAAATTCCAGAGGCGCCTCATGAAGTGCTGTTAGTGCTAGATGCTGGCACAGGGCAAAATGCGATTAACCAAGCGTTGGAATTTCGTGAAGCCGTTGGTGTCACAGGTTTGGTGCTCACAAAGCTTGATGGTACCGCGAAGGGCGGTATTTTGTTTGCCCTTGCACAACGCACTGGTTTACCCATTCGCTTTATTGGTGTGGGTGAACAGTTGGAAGATTTACGTCCGTTCGATGCCGATAGCTTTGTGCAGGCATTGTTTGATGATGTGGTCTCTGGCATCGACGATTAAACGGAAAACAGCATGATTGAGTTTGAACAAGTTAGTAAGCGTTATCGTTTAGCGGGCGGATACCGCGATGCGTTGCGGCGCATCAATTTGCAGTTGCACCCCGGCGAAATGACGTTTCTTACTGGACATTCCGGTGCCGGAAAAAGCACCTTGCTCAAACTCATTATGATGATCGAGCGCCCCACTGCGGGTGATATACGCATTGATGGCCAGAGTTTGAACCGCACAGGTAACGCTGGCATTCCGTATTTACGCCGCCGCATAGGGATGGTGCATCAAAACCACCAACTGCTGTTCGACCGCACCGTGTTTGATAATGTGGCGCTTCCTTTGGTGATAGCTGGGTTTTCGCCGAGGGATATTGGCGCGCGCGTGAATGCAGCGCTAGATAAAGTGGGGTTGCTGCAAAAACGAGCGTTAAACCCCATGATGCTTTCGGGTGGAGAGCAACAGCGAGTGGGAATTGCGCGTGCCGTGGTGAATAAGCCGCCATTATTGTTGGCCGATGAGCCCACGGGTAATTTAGACCCAGAATTGTCCGCAGACATTATGAATTTGTTTGCTGAATTTGCTCAGGTGGGCGTTACGGTTTTGATAGCCACGCACGATTTAGACTTAATTCAGCACTACTCCCATCGTTGGATGGCGTTACGCGAAGGTGAGTTGGTGCAAGATGTGGTGAGTAGATAATGGCTCGAAAATCTCGTCATGCGACGGCCAAACGTGCCGCTAAACCCCGCCGTCGTCCTGTGGCTGCTAGGCCTGCACCAAAGGGTGCCAAGCTTGTGGGCAGTAACTGGCGCGACCAGTTAGATGCGTGGAAATTGCACCATAAAGCCTCTGCCAAAGATGCTTGGCGGCGCATGCTTAAATCGCCCATAGCTACAGCCATGACAGTTATTGTGATTGCTATCGCCTTAGCGTTGCCGGCTGGCTTGAGTGTGCTACTAACGAATGCGCAAGCCGCCACCGCAGGTTGGGATGGCAATGTTCATTTGTCTGTGTTTTTGCATCAAGAAACCAGTGAACGAACACAGCGGCAATTGGCGCAGCAATGGGTAGGTAAAAAAGGCATTGATCGCGTGGAAGTGATTACCGCTGCAGAGGCCTTAACAGAATTTAGAGAACTTTCTGGGTTTGGTGAGGCGCTTGATGCCCTGCCCGAAAACCCATTGCCGCCGGTGCTAGTGGTGTATCCCACTTCAAAGCAAGCAGACGATTTAGAAGCATTGAGTGCTGAACTAGGCAAAATTAGAGAAGTAGAGCTGGTGCAGCTTGATGTGCAATGGGTAAAACGCTTGCGCGCCATGATGGAAACGGTGGGCCGTATTGTTAGTGCGTTGACCCTCGCTTTAGCTGCGGCAGTTATGCTAGTGGTGGTTAACACTATTCGGTTATCCATCGAAAGCCGGCGCGACGAAATTGTGGTGGTGAAAATAGTGGGAGGCACTGATGGTTTTGTGCGTCGCCCTTTTTTATACACAGGTTTCGGTTATGGGTTATTAGGCGGTATTTTATCGGTGATACTGGTGCAAATAGCTTTCCTGTGGGTGGGGCAGCCCGTTGATGAGCTTATTCTGCTTTATGAAAGCCAGTTTGTGTTGATGGGCATTGGCTTTAAAAATGCCACCGTTATTCCTCTCTTTGCCGGCATGTTGGGCTTATTAGGGGCCTGGTTGGCCGTTTCTCGACATATCCAAGATGTGGATCCCTATTTGTTGTAAAAAGAATGAACTTTTTATACATTTAGCACTCTTATGCTGTGAGTGCTAGAATATAGGAAATTTTTTAGGAGAGCACATGACACAACAATTACAAAAGTGGGAAACTGTGCCTTTGATGGTGCCTGGTACAAGTTTGGATAGTTACGTTCAAGCGGTAAGTGCTGTACCAATTTTAACCGTTGAAGATGAACAAGCCTTGGCGCGCCGTTGGTTCGATGATGAAGATGTAGAGGCAGCGCGTGGCTTGGTGTTAGCGCACCTACGTTTTGTAGTGCATATTGCACGCAGCTACACCGGTTATGGCTTACCGTTAGCAGATTTAATCCAGGAAGGTAACGTTGGGTTAATGAAAGCCGTAAAACGCTTTGACCCCAATGTAGGCGTACGTTTAGTAAGTTTCGCCGTGCACTGGATTAAAGCAGAAATTCACGAATATGTTATTCGTAACTGGCGCGTGGTGCGCGTGGCAACCACCAAAGCACAGCGTAAATTATTTTTTAACTTACGCGGCTCGAAAAAACGTTTAGCGCAGTTAACGCTTGAGGAAAGGGAGCGCGTGGCAGAAGACTTAGGCGTTCGTGTACAAGACGTACAAGAAATGGAAAAACGCCTCGGTTCTTATGATGCCTCGTTTGATGGCCCCATGAACGACGATGAAGACAGCGTTTTCATGAGCCCTGCGCAATATTTAGAAAGCCAAACGCTAGATCCAGCCGAAATAGTAGTTAACGAAGATACATCGGATCGTTACGCGAGCAGCTTGAGCACGGCGTTGATGGAGCTAGATGATCGCAGCCGTGATATTGTTGAGCGCCGTTGGTTGGCAGATCAAAAGAGTACGTTGCAAGAGTTGGCTGACCAGTATGGTGTATCGGCCGAGCGTATTCGCCAAATTGAAAGAGCCGCTATGAAGAAAATGCAAACGGCCATTTCTGCTTAATAGCAACGAGTGCCAATAAAATGCCGCCTTGATGGCGGCATTTTTGTGCGTGTAGTAATGTGTTGGCTTCGATAACTGTAAGCTAGGTAGCGTATGAAAGTGTTTTTAGTAATAGGTGCATTGGCGGTGGCATTGGGCATAGCTTTTGGTGCTTTCGGAGCGCACGGTTTAAGTAAGCGCGTGGATGCAGGCCAGTTGATTGTGTGGAAAACAGCCACGGATTACCATATTTATACCGCTATCGGCCTAATATTAGTTGGCATCATGCTAAAGTTTTTTCCCGGTTTTTCAGCTTGGGTGGGTGCAGGTACTGTAATAGGTGTGGGCGGTTTGCTCTTTAGTGGCAGCCTCTATTTATTAGTATTAACGGGCATGCGTTGGTTAGGGCCAATTACACCTCTTGGTGGCTTACTGATGATAATTGGCTGGTGTTGGTTTGCTTGGGCTGCGTTTCATTCTTCCCTTTAATAAAGCGCCACGGCAAATTCTGCAAGCAGCATAATTGGCCGTGGCGATCATAAAAAATACACTTTCCCCTGATATTACCCTCTCAATTCGTTATCCTTACCCACTTCGCTGATCTATTGAGCGATTTTTTCACGTATTTCTGCTTTTTTGCGCCTATGGCGCCAATGGGAGGTACTGTGCATTTTTTAGGTAACACCGCCTTGCATTGGGGTAGGCGGTACATAAGGAGATTTTATAATGCGAAAGCCACTAGGAGTAATGGCTGCTTCACTTCTACTGTCTGCGACAGCAATGCCAACCTATGCTGCCGATAGTAATAAAGATTTGCGCGCAGAGCTCGAGCGCATGCAACAGGAAATTGATGCGCTACGAACAGAAATGGCCGCAGATAAGAACGCAATTGCCGCGCCAAACGATAGTGAAGACGGCATTCAAGTAGGTGGGGTGGTGCGTTTTAACTACACTTACACTGATTACAGAAATAATGCAGCCAGTAAAGCGAATAGACGCCGTGGTGGTGAAGGAAAGTTCGATCTCTTAGGTGTAACGTTTAATGGCAAGGTGAGTGACGTATACCTTTCTGCCGAGTACCGCCATTTTGAGTACATGGACGTGGTACGTAAAGCCTGGGTGGGGTATGACTTTACCGATACGTTGCATGGGCAGCTCGGTATTCACCAGGTGCCGTTTGGTATTTTGCCCTATGCCTCGCATAGCTACTATTTCAACTCCAACTACTACATGGGGCTAGAAGACGATTACGATTTCGGCCTTAAGCTTATTCATGATGATGGCCCATTAAACCTGCAAGCGGCTTTCTACCTAAATGACGAAATGAATGGCTCCACCAGCAACAAGCGCTATTCTTACGATGCGTTAGGGGCGATTAAAAAAGGTACAGACTTTGGTGAAGCTAAAGACACAGGAAATCTTTTTGATGAAGATGGAGTGATCACCACCCTAGACAGCAAAGTATCTAACCTACGTGCAGCGTGGACCTTTGGCCACGGCACCGCTTTCTCCACCGAGGTGGGGGTGTCTGGGCAGTACGGCAGGTTGATGGATGATGATGGCTACAACATGGGCGATCAATACGCTTATGCTGCGCACTTAGTGGGTAATTACGACCGCTGGAACGTGCAGCTGCAAGTCACGCATTACGATAACAAAATCGGTGATGAGTACGATCGCATGATAGTGGGTGCTTACGCTGGTTATGACACTATTGCCCGCCGTGCCACGAGCTACACGGGTAACGTGGCGTACAGCTTGCCAGTGCAAATTGGGCCTATCTCTACCCTCACGTTTTATAACGACTACTTTTACATCACCGATAAGCCAGGTGATCTAAAAGATACGTGGATGAACGTTACCGGTATGTCGGTGGCAGCAGGTGCTATCTTTGCTTACCTCGATATTGTGAATGCCAAAAACCAACCGTTTATTGGTGGATCTATGGGTGAAGCCGATGGCGAGAAACATAATCTGCATTACAACTTCAACGTAGGTTATTACTTCTAATTACCTATGGCGTGAAAAACCGCTGGTGGCTTAACAGCACCAGCGGTTTTTTTATGCTAAAGATCTAAGTGTTCAGCACTGATGTCGGCCACTTTAGTAACGCCAGCTAACACCATGGCGAGGCGAAACTCCTCTTGCCACGTAGCGAGTAAACGGGCTAAGCCTGCTTCACCTTGTGCTGCGATGGCCCAGATCCAAGGGCGGCCCATCATGACGCCGTCGGCCCCTAAGGCGATGGCACGGAACACATCAATGCCATTACGGATGCCGCCATCCACAAGCAGCGTGGTACGGCCAGCTACCGCCGCTGCAATCTCTGGCAGTTTGTGAGCACTTGCTTTAACACCATCTAGCTGGCGCCCACCGTGGTTAGACACCACAATGCCGTCCGCGCCCACGGCCACAGCTTGCTCTGCATCTGCCACATCGAGAATGCCTTTTAGCAATAGTTTTCCCTGCCATTTCGTCCGCAACCAAGCAATGTCGTCCCACGTAACGGTGGTGTCGAACTGGCTGTCTATCCATGCTTTAAAGGCGTCGAGATCGCTGCCGTGCGGCAGTGTGTCGCTAAGGTTGCCAAAGGTGAGTGGGCTGCCTTTGATGGCGACGTTCCAAACCCAAGGTAAGCGTGGTAGCAACTGTAGTGCTTTAACAAAGGCTCCTTGTGCGCCCGTTGCATTGAGGCCGTTACGCGTATCACGGTGGCGCATGCCAGGTTGTGGTAAGTCCACAGTAAATACCAGTGTGCGGCAGCCGTTTGCCCAAGCTTCATCAAGCAAGGCGGCCACTCGTCCGCGATCACGAATCATGTATAGCTGAAACCAAAAAGGCGCGGTGGCTGCTGCGCTCACTTCGCTCAGCGAGCAGATGCCCACAGTGGAGAGGGTAAAAGGAATTTGCGCTTGGTTAGCGGCGCGCACGGCTTGCACTTCGCCGCGCCGTGCCATCATACCGGCTAAGCCAATGGGGGCGAGCGCCACAGGAAGGCTGCACGGTTCGCCTAACAACTGTGTGTGCGTGCTCACGTCGTCTACATTGATGAGAACACGTTGGCGTAGAGTAGCTGTGCGCCAGGCTTGGGTGTTGGCGCTTAACGTTTCTTCCGCATTGGCACCGCCTTCAATGTAATCAAACAAAAAACGAGGCAGCTTGCCACGGGCGAGGGCACGAAAATCTTCAGCGCTGGAGGGGAGTGTGTAAGCCATGGTGTTATTATCCTTGTTCGTTGGCCCCTGTTTATGTGCGTTAAGCTATCATGTTTTTGCGCCCAGTGGGATTGTGGCGCGAGCTGGCATACAATGCCGCCATTGTTTGTTACGGAGCACTTTTTAATGCTTGAGTTTTTACAGCAAGAACCAGACCCAGAAACGGGGAAATTTATGCGCCGTGTGCGCAGCTTTGTTTTGCGTGAAGGGCGTTTAACGCCAGGGCAAGAGAAAGCAATCGAGCGTAGCTGGCCGGTGTATGGGCTAACGCGCAATATGGGCCAACTGGATTTTGCTGAAGTATTTGGCCGCCAGGCACCAGTGGTGTTGGAAATTGGTTACGGCATGGGGCACGCGTTGGCGCAAATGGCGGCAGAAAACCCAGAGATGGATTTTATTGGTGTAGAAGTGCACCGCCCCGGTGTGGGAACCTTGCTCATGGAAATTGAGCGTTTAGGGCTGACTAATGTGCGCACCTATTGTGATGATGCCATAGATATTTTAGAGCTTTGCATTCCGCCTGCATCTTTACATCGTTTGCAGCTGTATTTCCCAGACCCATGGCACAAGAAAAAGCACCATAAGCGCCGCATTGTGCAGCCTAAATTTGTGGACTTAGTGCATAGCCGTGTTGCAGAAGGTGGTATTTTGCATATGGCTACGGATTGGGAAGACTATGCTGAGCACATGCTTGAGGTAATGGAATCTGTGCAAGGGTGGCAAAACACTTCTAACGAGCGGCCCTTTGTGCAGCGCCCGAGCTGGCGCCCAGAAACGAAGTTTGAGCGCCGTGGTAAACGTTTGGGCCATGGGGTGTGGGATATGCTGTATGAAAGGTTGCCCGCGCAAGAATAACTCGTGCGGGCAAGCCTATTAGCTAACTAGGCGTGCTAGCCCATAAAGCACTAATAAAATAACCGCCCACTTACCAATTTGGTAAGCGGTGCGGTTTTTACGTTTCAGGCCTTTCAAAAAAGTTTGGTAGGCTAACACACCTTGGCCAAGTTTATTGCCTAAGCCGGTTTGGTTTTCGTCCACATTATCAATCACAAACAGGCTATTAAAAAAGCGGCCAAAGTGGTGGTATAGCTTTTGCAGCCACGCCCATTTTAAGGGCCTGTCGATGTCTGTCATTAAAATAAGGCGCGGCGTATCGGTGTCGTTATAGGCGTTGTGCAAATAGGTTTCGTCGAAAAGCACGCTTTCGCCATCCTTCCATTTATAATCTTCTTGGTCGATTTGAATGCCGCACTCATCAGAGTTGGGTGTGCTTAAACCAAGCGAATAACGCAGGGTGAAAGCAAAAGGATCGTGGTGGTCATTAAGTTTTTTGCCCGGCATAAGCACCGCAAAAAGCGCCAAGTTCATGTTTGGTACTTGTTCAATCAGTGCGAGGGTTTTGGGCGCAAGTTCGCGCGCTGAAGGGATGTCGCTATCATAAACCTTCAAATAAAAACTTACCCAGCGTCCGTTTTTATAAAAACTGCTCGCAGGTAAATCGTCTTTGGCCTTAATGTGCCCCATTTGATACAGCGCTAACGCTTCATCACGTATGGTTTCCCAGTTATCACTGAGCACACTTAGTTCAGGGAAAAAGCGCTGCGGAACAATGGGCTGTAGCGGTACTTTAGAGAGCGCATAGGCGGGTACGTTAAAAGGCACCGTGAATGTGGAGAAGTCGCTGAGCTGCCGAGTTAAGGGAAAAGTGCGGCTACAACGAATGTGGATTAATAAAATAGATAGTAAATAGAGGCAAATAGCCGCTGTAATAATGCTCATGGTGCTTTTTGGGGCCTTTTATAAAGAGAAAATGATAACTATACGGCAGTATAGGGCGATAAGGCCGCCGTATACAAAAAAATGTTATGCCTAACAGTAATGCCTGCTAATTAAGGGTTTTAGCCCTAGGAAACTATTAACGTGTTGCAAAAAACGTGGAAAGTTCGGCAAAGCGGGCATCTTCGGTACGTTTTGCACACCTGTAAAGCTAAATTCAGCGCCCTGAATAAAAAGAGAAAATAAAACCGCCAATTGGCGGTTTTATTTGTTTGGCTTACTTACAAAGCAACTTTAAGGGTTGTTACAAACCCAAGTTGTCGAGCACGCGTAAGCTAATTTCAGAGCGATTCATGGTGTAGAAGTGAAGGCCAGGGGCTCCTATGGCGAGTAAACGCTCACACAAGCGTGTTACGGTATCAATGCCGTATTCAATCACTGCTTCATCATCGTCTTTAATATCGTTTAGCCGTGCTTCTAGCCAACGTGGCACTTCTGCGCCACATCCTTTCGAGAAACGCAGTAAGTTGGCGAGGTTCATAATGGGCATGATGCCAGGGTAAATGGGCGCATCACAGCCTATTTTAGCCAGTTCATCGATATAGAAGGCATAGGCATCGGGGTTGTAAAAATATTGAGTGATGCCGTTGTTGGCCCCTGCATCAATTTTGCGTTTGAAGTGGGCAATGTCATCAGCAAAGCTGCGTGCCTGTGGGTGCATTTCTGGGTAAGCGGCCACCTCTAAGGTGAAGTGATCGCCGGTTTCTTCGCGAATAAACGCCACCAGGTCGTCAGCGTAAGCTAAATCGCTTTGGCCGAGGCCCATCCCAGAAGGTAAATCACCGCGTAGGGCTACAATACGAGTGAGGCCTTCGTCTTTATATTGCTGCAAAATTTCAGCAATTTCTGCTTTTTCTTGGCCAATGGAGCTTAAGTGCGGGGCTGCATCAGAGTGCACTTTTTGCATAGCCAAAATGGTTTCTAGCGTGTTATCTCGTGTGGAACCCCCTGCGCCGTAGGTGCAAGAGAAAAACTCTGGATTTTTCGCCAGTAATGCTGTTTGCGCCGCAATTAAATTTTTTCTGCCTTGTTCGGTTTTAGCAGGGAAAAACTCAAAACTAATGCGGTAAGAATGAGACATGTAATTATCCTTAAAACAGGCGCTCAAAAGGTTTTCCTTTTATGAGCGGCCTCTGCTAGCTGCGTAGAAACAGCTAGCAGAGAGGGCTTATTAGTATTTGTATTGTTCGCTCTTGTAAGGGCCGTCCACGGATACACCGATGTATTCAGCTTGCGCTTCGGTGAGTTGTGTAATGACGCCAGAGAAGCCTTCCACCATGTAGCGTGCCACTTCTTCATCAAGGTGTTTGGGCAATAGCTCAACAGTTAAGCGCTCTTTCTTTTCAGCATCGCTTAAGTTGGCAAAACCTTGCTTGAATAAGTGAATTTGCGCTAGCACCTGGTTCGCAAAAGAGCCATCCATGATGCGGCTTGGGTGGCCGGTAGCGTTACCAAGGTTAACCAAGCGGCCTTCAGAGAGCAGCAATAGATAATCGTTGTCGTCGCGGTTGCGCCATACTTGGTGCACTTGCGGCTTCACTTCTTCCCACTCCCACTGCTCGCGCATGAAGGCGGTATCTATTTCGTTATCAAAGTGGCCAATGTTGCACACCACTGCACCTTTCTTCAGCGCTTGTAGCATGTTTTTATCGCACACGTTGAAGTTACCGGTGGTGGTTACAATCAGGTCGGTGGTGCCAAGTAGTTCTTTGTTGATGCTGTCTAGCGTGCCATCGTTAATACCGTTGATGTACGGGCTCACCACTTCGTAACCGTCCATGCAAGCCTGCATGGCACAGATAGGGTCAATTTCAGTCACGCGCACAATCATGCCTTCTTGGCGTAGCGATTGCGCGGAGCCTTTACCCACATCACCATAACCGATCACTAGCGCGCGTTTACCTGAAAGTAGGTGGTCTGTAGCACGTTTTACAGCGTCGTTGAGGGAGTGGCGGCAGCCGTAACGGTTGTCGTTTTTAGATTTGGTGACAGCGTCGTTTACATTAATGGCGGGCACTTTGAGGGTGCCTTT
>Ga0079226_10001357_pt1 | contig 18743 bp, 12 predicted proteins | sample Poulit2014_FD_76345 | JGI IMG/M metagenome (GOLD analysis project Ga0079226, IMG submission 76345) | Agricultural soil microbial communities from Georgia to study Nitrogen management - Poultry litter 2014 | ecosystem: Environmental > Terrestrial > Soil > Agricultural land | place: USA: Georgia... | reverse complement strand
GATGAAAGCAGCGCCGAGGAAAGACAGCAGATGGGAAATGAACTCGGTGCCGTAAAGACTTCAATCGTCAATAAGGCAGTGGAAGCCGTCGATCTCGCAATGAGAGTCGTCGGCGCCAAAAGCTTGTCCGCCGACAGCGAACTGCAGCGTCACTACAGGAATGTCCGCGCCGGACTTCACAACCCGCCGATGGATGACATGGTCATCATTGGACTGGCAAAGAGTTCGATCAGCAGGGTGGAAAACGCGAAAAAGCAGGAGCAGCAGATATAGGACGAAAAAGAACACCCTGAAAGTTTAGTGACATCTTACTTTCAGGGTGTTTTTTATATACAAACAATGCTCACATCGCCAATCAACCTAAAGAAAAATAATTCCGCTAGTTATATTTACCAATAATTCTGATATTATGTATACAAACAACGTATTTTAAAGGATGTTTGTTATGTCAAACTATAATGTAAACAACAGTACAGTTAATGCATTAATCAGCTGGATCGAAGAAGATATCGTGGCCATCCCAGAAATTCAAAGGCCTTTTGTTTGGAATGCAACCAAGGTTAGGGATCTTCTGGATTCATTATATAAAGATTATCCAATTGGCTACATCATCACCTGGCAAAACCCCGATGCACGCTTAAAAGATGGAAGCATTTCTCATGGTAAACGTATTCTCATTGATGGGCAACAACGTGTGACAGCTTTAATGGCGGCCATATCAGGAGCAGAGGTTCTCAATAAAAAGTATAAAAAGAAACGTATCAAAATCGCATTCCATCCTGAAAGTGAAAAATTCGAAGTGCAGAACTCAGCGATTTTAAAGAATAAAAAGTGGATTCCTGACATTGCTGAAATTTTTAGCACTTCTTTTAGCCAGTTCCAATTCATCACAGACTACTGTTCGAAAAATCCAGATATGAATCCAGATGAACTGAATAAGACCTTGCAGCGCTTAATCAATATTAAACACAGTACTTTAGGCATCATTGAGTTGAATCACACATTAGACATCGAAACAGTAACTGAAATTTTTATAAGGATCAACTCTGCTGGCGTAAGTTTGAGTCAAGCAGACTTTGTCATGTCCAAGGTTTCTGTCAACACTGCTCATGAAGGCCCCACCATTAGAAAAACAATTGATTACTTCTCCCACCTAATTGAAAATCCAGGCACATTCGAAAACATCAAAACAAATGACAAAGAATTTTCCAACACCTATGCCTTTAATAAAATTAAATGGATCAAAGACTACAAGAGTAATATATACCAACCAAGCTACTCCGATGTCCTAAGGGTTGCTTACACTTTCAAGTTTTTAAGAGGCCCACTTTCAAACCTAGTCAGTCTGTTATCCGGAAGAGACTTTGCCACTAGAGAATACAAAGAAGAAATCACAGAGAGGTCTTTTGAAGAACTTAAAGATGGTGTAATGAAGTTTGTAGATGAAACAAATTACAAGCGTTTCATTATGATTATCAAATCAGCAGGTATGATCGATAAAAAACTGGCTCGCTCTATCAGTGTTTTGAATTTCTGCTACGCTTTATATTTATTGTTACGCGAGCAAGGCTACTCCGCTTCTGAGATCAATAATGCTGTAAGAAAATGGCTCATTATTTCTACATTAACTGAACGCTATTCAAGTTCGATTGAAAGTAGATTTGCCGCTGATATTAATCGTTTTGCCAAAGAAAATCCCCGTGATGTTATAAGGTCCATTGAAAATGGGGAGCTATCGGATGCCTTCTGGGAAAATACTTTCATAGAAAACTTGGAAACATCAACTGTAAATAGTCCTTTTTTCAATCTTTATGTTATGTCACAAATATATGATAACGACTATGCCTTCCTCTCCAAATCAATCAGAGTACAACAATTAATAGAAGAACGCGGAGACGTACACCACGTGTTCCCCAAAAAGTATCTTCAGAATAATGGGTTTAATCACCGTTCTATATATAATCAGATTGCCAATTATGTTTATACAGAACAAACAGTAAACCTTTCAGTAACAAATAGGCCACCTTCACAATATATGAAAGTGGTGAAAAATCAAATAGAAAATAATGATTATACAATTGGAGAAATCAATGATAAAGATGCTTTAAAAGAAAATTTGGAAATGAATTGTATCCCTGCATCTATTTATGAGATGAAAGCTGAAGATTATAATGAATTCCTAAAAATGAGAAGAGAGTTGATGATGGAGAAGATAAGAAGTTATTATCGAAAATTGTAATGAATAAGAAGTTTGAGATCATACCCCCCCTAATTTCCTTAATTGTAAAGAATTGATTTAAATTCGACTAACGCACATGCAACACTTAAAAAACGCAAAAAAATTGCATCTAGTGAAATAAACCACTATAAGAACAACTGCATTGTGAGTTCCGGCTACTATATAATCTTGGACAACGAGAGCTGATCTCTTAATAAATTTTTCGTTATCACAGGCTCCAATGTATCGAACTAGAAGGCGGATGCCGCATCAGTGATAAATTGGCCGACAGATTCTTAAACCTAATATCCATCAATGGAAGAGTTGTTATGTATTTATTGCATATAGTTATCTATAGTTTGCTGTTTATCATTATATAGTTTTATAATGCTGATTTTAAATATATGAAAGTTGGGTTAAGTCATGACTGAAGAAGAAAACAATCTATTTTATATGATTTCAGAAAAAATGGGGCAAGAAGTTTTACAGATTTTCTACGATGAATACAAGAACTTCAAGTATTCACATAATATTAAGAATGATGATCGCTTATATGAATTTTTTAGCCAATTTGTTCAAATAAAATTTATACAACCACAAGAATATATTAAGACAGCTACGCATCTGTTAAACGATCTTAACGAACCGACAACTAACCAAGAAGATGATATCAAAAATAACAGATTTAAAAAACTAAAAATTAAAGGATATGATTATAGTGATTTTATAAATATAGAAGAACAAAACATATTATTAGCTAATTTTAGAAAAGAGTTTAATATAAAAGAAAATGATAAAGAGCTTATTAATAAAAGGAATAATTATATGGAAAAATTAAATAGGGAGACAAATAATAATGACAAGTCCTTCTAGGGAATATATTTCTGCTGAACGTATAATAGGTAGTATCAGTGTCCAACAGATTGATTTAGTTAAAACAAAAAAAGATCATCAATCGTATGAGTTATTTATTTTTTCTTTAATAGCTCGTGAACTAAATCGAGATCCAAATATTACAAATTTTCAGTTAGAAAATTTAATCAATAATGTATTTAAACCAAAACTTTCTCCTGGCAATATGAATAGAATTGATTATTCTTACGCCTCTTTTGAATATATGAATCAACGATTTGAAATCCATTTAGATACACTTTTTAAACAAAAATCTCGTACATATCATGAATTAGATATAGCTATTATTCCAGACGCTTCTTTTTCTGCGGATTTTATATGCTGTGCAATTGAGTGTAAAAATTATGTGACTTTACCTTTCAGCTTTGGTCGTGAATTTATTGGTTTATTAGATGACTTTTATAAAACACATACTAAACATGCAAACTTTTTAAGATCAGATTTCTTAGTAACTTCTGGAAGCCCAAGCCCGAACGGGTTTACAAAGTTTCAAAGTTATTTCACAGCACGTACTAAATCTATTAAAATAAATTCAAAAAACAGAAGTTATAGAACCACTTATTTATTTGATAATACTAACGCATCAACATATGGAAATTTTGTAAATAAATTTATAAGCGATTTTAAGATACACATGAACTAAATTTGCAATTTACTTTTAGGTAATTCCTTCTCAGTTCGCACATTGTAAAAATAAGATAGACACATAAAAGTGGGTACACATTATATATATCCAAGAAAGGTTTTCCAACAAAAAAATCATAAGAATGATCGTATTGTCCGCCAACCGACAAATTTATATGACAGAGAAAGTGATCGAGAACTGGGCACAGGATGTCATTGTTGGTTGTTAGGGAATACAAATTATTCCTCAGATTGCACATTGGATCAGAGGTTTGGATGGAACACCTTGAGTATTGCTACACTTCCGATGCAAGATAAGTGAAAACTGATATTCTTCAGGGGAGTTACAGAACACAGGAACAGTATCTCTGTAAGAGTGTTAATAAGAAGGAATTATCTGGCTTATTTTTACAAACGAAATAATTAATAATCTTATTTACAAAATTAATCAAATTCGTCAATACTTATATTACTCAAGGCTCTTTCGTCATAAAACTCTTGTATATGTCTTCTGGTTTCTTCCCATTCCTCTTTCAGGAGTTCAAAACGTTGAGCATCAACAGTTTCCATAAACATAGGAATATGTTCATTAAAGAAATCTAAGATAATATCATACAAACCTTTTAAGATACTAATAAGTTGTTCTTCTTCATTCTTAGTTAGTATGATTGAATGGTGAGATAAATCATTTCTATACTTATTAATTAAAAATATGCCACTTCTCAAGTCTTCTGGAATAATAATATCACATATATACTCTACTCTTTCCAAAGCCTCTTCTAGAGTTATCGTTCTTAACTTTTTTTTGGAAGCATCGAATACAGTAGGCATATTTCGTTTTAAAGGCACTCCAAATCCATGGTCTTTAGGGGGTAGGTACTTCAGATTTTTCTTTGCTTCAATATATGCTTTTATGTCACTAAAGACAAGAGCTTCACTTCTGTTGGTAAGAATTTATTTGAGGAGTATTTCAACACCGTGATTTATAAAAATGATCGCATCTTTTAAATGATGGTAACTATGTTCTCTATGGAGTTCTTCGAACTTCTCTATAGATGCTTTTGTTTTTTTCAAAGAATCTGTCCCATTATTAAGTAATGTGAATTCCAAACTAACCACCTCGATATTTCATTCTATTATGTTACTCCCAAAGCCTTAAACACTGCATCGATAGGATCTGAATAGAACATCGGTGTAACTTTTATTAATAAATCGGATGGAACAGCTTGCAAGTCTGCTACAGAAGAAGCAGGAACCAATACTCGTTTAGCTCCTGAATCCACACAAACTTGAAGTACGTTCGCAAGATTCTCTACTTTACTGATAGTGCCTCCTACAGTCATATTACCCAACACAACTAAACTTTCTTGGACAGGTTTTTCCATTGCTCCTGAGCATAACCCAATTAACTCTGCTATGGCCAATTGATTGGTCAAACCAATACCTTGTAAATCCGTAGCATGCATCAAGTAGTCTTTGGTTTTCACACTAATTGTGCCACTTATACTCTTACTATTGGAAGTGAAATATCTGTAAGCCGTATCTAAGCTCTCTTTCACATCTCGGTTCGATCCGACCCCCGACTTTTCAAATTTTCCTGCTCCTGATACCACTTGGTTTTCTAGTTTGAATACGCCTATCATATCCGACTCACCATAACCAACAGTATATACATGTCCTGGTTTTCCAATCCCTTCAGGGATTAATTTCCCTCCACCTTGTTCTGGCACAGATACATATTCTTCTTCTAAGGAGTCTTTTTGTATGTAGGAGAACATGACATCATAAAACTCCATGCCACCAATTTTTTTGAGCTGTTCTTTAACTCTACGGCGACCTTCAAGAGCATATTGTAAAATCTCTTCAATATCTTCTTTCGTGTACTCATCATTTGGATATAATAGCTTAACTAAGCCCGATACCGTTTTTCTTACCCCAATTACATCACGTTGATTTAGATTATTTCCTAACTTAAAGAATCGATCGATTGAATCCCCAAAAGATCTCTTTCGCATTTCCCTGAAATATTCTGCCATGTAGTCTACAATGAACCCATATTTGTCAGTAAAGAAGTCAGGTCTCATCTTAGGGATTTCCCACCCTGGCAGATAGTAGTGCATTCGATCAAAGAAAGCAGAGCCATTCGCCATTTCTTCAGGAAAAGGAGCAAAGAGGTGGGATGTTTTGATTAAAGAATCCACACTTTGATTGATATTACCTACAAAAACCATGGAAGCAGAGGCTGTCTTTTCTTCTTTTCCTCTGGAGAAAGACCCAGAGGCCATAAAGTCCTTCATGATCTGAATACCATCTTTATCTTTAAACTTAATACCTGCTACTTCATCAAAAGCTACGGTATCCCACATCCCCACTAAGCCGACCTGTCGAGAAGACATGTTATAAAATAGATTAGCGACTGTTGTTTGCCCGCCTGAAACCAGGACAGAGTTAGGAGAAATTTCTTTATAAACATGGGACTTACCTGTTCCCCTTGGGCCTAATTCACACATGTTATAGTTGTTTTCAACCAATGGTACGAGTCGAAGCAACAAATGCCACTTTACTCGGTCATCTATTTGGGTTGGCTCCATACCAGTTGAACGAATTAATACATCTATCCATTCTTCTTTAGTAAAGTGTTTACGCCCTTCAAATATTTCATTTACATCCATGTTAGGCATCTGAATCGGCTTCAAGTTACTGATGCTGAATGGGTTCATATCACGTTGTTCTTCATCGTAATAATAGTCCATCTTCAACATACACCAAATTCCACCTGTAAGGAGCTTATCGAACTCTTTGATATAGTTGGAAGAAATCGGTACACCTTTTAAACCAAGATTTGAAAATTCAGCCTCATAATAGTCTTTTTTAGAATTCAATTTCACTGTTATCTTATCAATAATTGAGTACTGTCCGACTTCACGTATTCTGGACTTTATCTTTTCAGCTTCATCAGGTCGAACAAAGTTTTCAGATAGGATCTTCTTAACACGCTTGACCCCTTCATCAATACTTTCTTCATCATCAGTGGCGGCATACATGCCAAGGAGATATTCAAGTACATAAACAGGAACATTGGCTCCCTCTTTAATCAGCTTCGTTAAATCTTTTCGGACCACTCTTCCTGCAAATACGTCATTCAGTTTTCTATCTAATGATATTGCATCTGACAAACCATGATTTCCCATAGCTTCACTCCCCCCTTAAAAGTCGAATTCATTAATGATACCTAAGCTGATAGTAAATGGAATACGTTCTAAAACTACTCCTGTTTCCATGTCCTTCACAATCAAATAATACGTTTTACTTTTATCATAGTCTTGAGTTTTAAGAACAAAACGCAATTTGAACATTCGTTCTTCTGGTTTATCTGTTGCTTTATCAGCAATGACAACTTCTTCATTAGAGATTTTTTGCTCTTGCTCATCGACCATATAGATATTAGCGGTTCTTGGCGTCATTTTTCCTTCCACTTTTTCTGTCTGGAAGAAATTAAGCTGGAAGATACTATTTGTCAGTTTACGTGCAGTGTTCGTTAGTTTGATGTCCACTTGTTGTGTTTCTCTACTACGAGCTTGACCCTTTCTCGCATTTTTAAACGTAATGAGTGGTACAACTACTTCTTGTAAACTAGCTCCCCCATGAACAAAATTTACTCCTTGACCCTTCATCTTAAAACGAATCGTCGACTTCGGCACATAGTATTCTTGTTCATTTGCTATGATTCCTTTAAGAGGGATTCGTAGCAAACCATCCACAGTCTCTTTATCATCAGATAAGATATAGCGACGTTTCACTTCATTAACCTTAAAATCAACCTTCTCGATTTTATCGCTTTCTTCGAGAGGGTTTCTCTGATAGATGAAACCATGATCTGCAGTAATATAAATGTTCGTACCGCTCAGTTCATCACGAATAATTTTTACTGTCTTGTATATTTCCTCAATCGCTTTTTCTACAGCTTTAAAGGTGTTTCTTTCGGTGGATGCATGATCACCTATAGCATCAATAGCATTATGGTAAATATAATTTACTTTCTTTCTTTTAAAGTATTGTCTCCTATCATTCTTGGTCATGGAATCTAATTCGTTGAAACTGATAGCAGTGCTTTCTTCAACTACATCCTGTATGATCTTTTTACGTTCTGTGGTTCCTTGTGATGCTTTGCCATCGACCATGACATTTTGGTTTGAATTAAGCTCTAGTGTACGATGTGGTAAAAGAGATGCCATCCCTAACTTTGTCACAGAAGGAAGAACGCTTAACATAGATTCAATTTTACTACTACCCCTAGTTTCTGCGTTTAGATACTCTGCAATTTCAACCCCAATATCATATCTAAGTGCATCAGATATGATAACGAAGACCCTATCTCCATTCATAACTTTAGGAGCCACATATTTCTGATAGAAATTTTGTTGCTTCATTACGCCATCGATTGCCCATTCATCTTCTATCTCTTCCATAATGGAACTTGACCAGTTATTGTTCAATTCACTCATAAACCAATTCGTGTACACATATTCGACCATTCTTTGTAGTTCATCCATGTATTCGCTTGATTCTGAATCATCCAATGCATTATAGAATTTCCGATAATAGGTATCCATTTTGAAATAACCCTCAAGATAAGCACTGTGCATATCTTTCATCGACTGTTTTGGAATACCCATTGGATATTGCTTTTTGAACTCATACATCTCTACTGTGTTAAACAAAGCCTCATAAATAGCCTTATTTTCTCCATAGAAGTGCTTGGCCCGACGTAAACGAATAAGGCTTTTATACTCTTCATAATCTTCATGCTGAGCTTTAATTCCATTAAAAATGTATTGGATAATTGCATGATCCAGGTAAGGAAAGATATCTGTCTTTTTAAAATCATCAATTTTCATTTGTTGGACTATATCTTTAATATTAATGTCACTCTCAATATCTCGAACATATTGATCATATACATTTGAATCTTCAGCATGGTACATCCATCGATCTATAAATATGAGGGAGTTTGTTTTATTGTTAGTAGCAATGTAATCTTTCACATTCACCAAATATTCCTCATTAACCGTTTGAGTAAGAGCAGTTACAGAAAGGTGTGTCATCAGCTTTTTCAGGGATGGATGGGTATGTTCAAAGCCGTAATATTTATTGGCATATTTCCAAAAGGTGTCTACGTCAAAGAATTTTTCTATTTCAATTATGAATTTATTTTCTACATCATCCATCGTTTCCATCAATACAGATCTCATTACTTCTTCAAAAGTTGGAGTTTTCACATTGCACAATACACTCATAAGAGCAATTTCAAAAGTCTCTTCATCATATTGTAAGATATCCAGTTCTTTCAATTTGTTTATACGTTTACTGCTATTGAAGAACTTCTTATACTTCTTCACCAAAGCTCTCAAAGAAGCATCTATACCAATTTCTCTCATTATAATGGATACTTTGTCTGCATAGAAACTCTGTGAATAGAGGTATGTATCAATTAACCAATTATCTTCTGAAGTGAGGTCTTCTTTTGTATAAATTAAGAAGTGTGATTCCGAATCTTCTTCTTCCAATAAAAATTTGGTCTGAAAACTGTTATTTTGGGTTAATGTGTGTACTCTCACATCAGGGACTTCTATCTCACTTATTTCATCAGCAAATTCCATGTCTTTATCCATCCAAAAAACGATTCTTCTTATTTGATGATCTCCAAGAGGTTCTGAATATGTTTTTTGAAGTGTCTGAATTATTTCATTTATTTCCATAGATATGCCACCTTATTTAGTCCTGCTATGTAAAAGGATACACCAGATATAAATGGTATATCCTTTTTCATGTTGTTATACAATTACTTCTTAGCCAGAAGATCTTTAAACTTCTCATAATTGACTTCTACACCAGCATCTAAATCTATTTCGATTTGCTGATCGGCCAAATGGTGTAAAACTTCATCATAGTCTTTTAATTCTTCAATTTTTTTCTCCAAAGATTTTAATTCCTTTTTTGCTTGTGTGATTTCTCTTGCAGTGGAATCGCCATCAATTATGCTCAATAAGGATTCTTTCTCAGCGTCCATACGTGTTTGAAGTTCATGTAGATAATCAGTACGAATTCTACCTAAAGTAGTTTCATCATAACGATGCATATAAATTAAGCAGTTAAATGCCTTTTGCTTTCCAGAAGTGAATAACCAATAGATCGGTCGTTTCTTGAAAACTTGTACATGGTCTTTAAAGAAATTATTCAAAAAATAACGACGGATTGTTTCTTTTGATGTCTCATTCTTCTTTTGGCCTATTGATTCAGCAATAAAATACAGATTCTCTATTAAATATGTTTCTCCAAACGTAACTTTAACAAAGTCAATAAAGCGATTTACTATATCATCTTCAAAATATGCACCTGAGAGTATAGGGATTATATTATCTTTATCTGCTTCAAACAATTTGTATGCATTTGAATCTAATTCTTCACCACTGTTAACCAATCCCTCATTATCCAATGAATATCTACCAAGCATACAACCTACAGCATAAGATATAAATGATTTTACATCTCTTGTTTTATCAGCAACTTTAATTGTTACATCTCGCTCATCAACTTCTGGTGTTAATTCACCTTCAAGCCCGTATAACTTTATAAAAATTAAATTTAATTTTTCTTCATTTTGCTTAAGAGTTATAAAATTTTCATGCGATTCCTTTTTCCATTCTGAGTGTACCTTTTCAATCAATTGATTGTTTAAACTATTTTCCCTTAAGAATGGATGCTTTTTAAAGTCCCAGGAAGTTTCGTTTGAATCCCACTCATTCTTAGAGATACACACATTTTCTTCTACAAGGCTTTCAATTTCTTTTTTATTCATTTTATCTATTATTAATGGGATGTCTTTTACATCCTGAACCTGATAGTTAAGTGTAGGATTATAAAGATTCATTATTTCATTTACACAAATACTATTAAGAAGACCTAATAAGTACATTGTCAAATTATCTCTCGGGTGTAATGTAGGGCCACCTTTATCATAAATGTTTTTTCCAACTTTCCTAACTGAAAATCCTCTGTTTGAAATCCCGTTGTATGAAAGACCTTCCCTAAACCAATACCTTTCGTTCAGGAGGTTTGCAGATGAGTTTTCTTCATAATATTTTCTTGCATCATTTGACCAATCAACTACTAATGACACATTTCCATACCACTTCCTATACTCACCACCTTTAGTGTAAAATGCCCACCGATCATTAATATCTTCTTTTGAGACCTCCCAATGATACCTTAAAAACTTTTTGTTATTAGAGGTGATGTTTTGTGAACCAGTCATATCAATATATTTTTCTGTTTTTTCATATTTAAAGACTTTCAAGGAGTCTTCTGTGAACCAATACGCTATACGATAACCTGTAACTCCTTTGAAATCAGAGGTTTTTGCTTGATAACGGTAAGTTACGGAAGAGTTATTTATTGCTTCTATTGTTTTTATTGGTTGTAAATCAATCCCTTTGAACTCGGCAAGTTTAATAAAATCCCCTGGTATATCAAGTGGAGTATTTCTAAGAGTAAAAGTACAAACAGGTACAGTTGCTCCTTGAAATGAGTTATACTCTAATTCAATGAGAGAAGAAATTGTACTATTGAGGACTATTTCTTTTCTTAAATTAAGATAATTTTTTATGAACATCCACACATAAGGAGTGATTAAACCTATATGACCATTCTTTTTAGTGCGATTTCGTACAAAAGAAATAAATGTAGCAAATAAGTCACTCTTATGCTCTGGGTAATTTTCTGCTAAATACTCAGCCAGACTTTTTGGCATATACCGCCCCCCCATATATGGAGGATTAGTAATTGTTATATCATAGTAATTTTTAGCTATTTTATACTGGCTTATTATATTCGGAATTAAATTAAGTAGCTTTTCCCTTGATTCATCCGCAAATACGTCTTCTGCAGGCTGTTCTTCCAATTCAATTAATCTCTCTTCAATAATTGAAGTATCAACCGAATCTAATATTATAATTGATCCAAGTGCTTGTGCATCTCTATAGACATTAATTAATTTATATATTTCTTTGTATAAGGCATTATTTGTACCTTTTGCAAAGTATTTAATATCATTTTCTTCTATTTCATTTGATTGATATATCGCTGATAGATTTATTTTCAGACCAAACCTTTTGATACTTCTTAAGAACCGACCATTATATTGCATCGCTTTCATAACAACTGAAAAACTTGCCAGTTGATATGCTCTTCTATCGATATCTAACCCATATAGATTGTTCTCAATAATCAAACGTGGAATATCTTTTTCTAAATAACCATTTTTTAAATATATTTCATAAAGCACATCAAACATATAAACAAGAATATGCCCACTCCCCATTGCTGGGTCAAAGCATTTTATCTGCTCTACTTTTAATCCACTGTTAAGATAAGGGGCAAGTTTATCTTTAGTAGGTTCAACTTCTTTAGAAGTGTCAAGATAATACTCCCAATTCTCTGTTAAGTCTTTGTTCTTAGGATGATTCTCTACCCAATACCTCCCCAATGAATTTTGAACCATGTATTGAACAATCCATTTAGGGGTGAATAACTGGGTAGCAAAAGGAATCTCTTCAGTATTGTACTTCTTTTTTGCTTGGATTACTCGATCCTTCTCTTCTGCTATGTAATATTGGTATAACCATCCAATTATTTCAACGTTGAACCAATTATTCTCTGGGATTGTCTTTACATCGGTCATTTGTTTTAAGAATGAATCTTTGGATAACAACCCCTCTGGAAATAATATCTCACTGTAATCATTAATCTTTTCAAACATAAATGGCATATAGTCATATAAGTCATTACATTGTTTGATAATTAAATATTGAAATAGCTTATCATTTTCGTTCTTAACTTTCCTTTCATACACCCATTCATTATCTATATTAAAGTCTAATGACATAGCTTCTTTAATGATGTCAGGAATAGGATCCTCTGAATTTGATGAAGACAAAACTCTTATATTCGAAGGTAAGTATTCATTTACTTCCATGAATCTTAAAGCTGTAAAACGGTTAAACCATGTGTATGCTACCTCTTCCATCACTTGATTAAAACCCTCTTGCTCTATTCTCTGTACTAAGGTTTTTCTTTGATTTTTTTCTTCGCCTGAAAGCTGATTGCCGTCAATAAAGACGGCATCAGAGCTTTCAACATCTGCTTGTTTCACCTTCTCTTCTGTAATACCAATTTTCATCGCCTTTGCTTTAACTTTATCCAAAAGCTCTCTACGAGCATTCGTAGCAAAAGTACGCAACGTAGTTTTATCCATTTTATAGCCCCCATTTATCAATCAATAAATTCAATGTTATTTTCTCTGATAAGTTGTTTTAATTCATTAGATAATGAATTCAGATACCTATCAACATCTGCCTCAGAGGTTAGTTTTGTAACACTAACTAAATCCTTTATTCTAATTTGCTTTACAGATGGCTTGGGAGGTACAGGTGGTGTAACTTTTCCAACTTCATCACCTTCACTATCCTGCTCCTTTTTCTTTCTAATATCTTCAGATATTATACGTTCAAAACGACCTTTCAAAGTGTTGCTTTGAGTGATGACTGCATCCACTTTATATATATTTTCAAATCCATCAACTCTATTTAAGAGGTCATCAAAAGTACGTTTTATCTTTAATATGGTTTCTTCAGTAACACCATCTGTATTGGTTTTAAGAATCAAGTTATCATAGGTAAGCTGTACTTCATCTTTTGCCAAGGCTTTCTTCTTAGTAAGTACATTTTGTATTGCCTCGTCAATCTTATGTGCAAGCTCGGGTATATCTTTAATTTTTTTGTAAGGAATAGGATCATTTACAATATTTTTCAACTGCTGAATAGTTTCCTGGGTACTATCATCCTCGAGGTAAGATTGGTTTTCTTCATATTTTAATAATGCTTCCAAACCTTGATCAAAAATAGGCTTTTGATTTTCAAAGAAACTGATAACTAATGAAACGTCTTCTTCCCAATCTAATAATTCGTCTTCCATCTCTTTTATTTTAGTGAAGAAAGATGCATTATCCATTCGATTAGTAAATTGATTGAAATACTCCAACCCTTTATCCAATAAACTTTCCCCTGGATATTTTCTACCTTCGTAACGTTCTTTATAAGAACGAATTTCCTTCTTTTGGCTTTCTATTAAATGTTTGATTTCATGAACCAAACCATCTTCATCGTCAGGTAAGTCTGTTTTATTAAAGACATTCTTTGCAATGTTTCGAGCTTTTCTAAGTAAACCATCATCAACCCTGACTCGTTTTGTAATAATTGCTCTATCTACATCTGAAGATTTAATCAAAGCACTTAAAATATTTTTGCTTTCAGGCTCTACGTATTCACCGTTATACGTAATACGAATAAATTGGTCTTTGAGTAATGTAGCTATCAATCCAGCCGTATCATATTCACGCCAACCATAAGGCTTTGCATTGAAATGTTCCAATAAGATTTTGGTACGTACTTGTTTACTGTAATCATGTTGTAAATTGATGAAATCTTTCATTTCTCGAAGTGCAAGTTCATTAGAACCGACTTCTACTTCTAATGACATTTGTTCCTCGCCACTTCGAGCAATAGCCAACAATTCATTATCGTTTTCTACATGAACTTTAATATATTCCAGTTTTGTATAGACGTTTTCTACTAAGTGATTCATACCACCTGCAATTTTATCTCTTACTGAAGAGCCTTTCACATTAACTTGCTCTCCATTGATGAAGAACTGAGCAGATTTGATTGCATCTGAAATTAATTCTTTTACTCTTCTTTTCCGTTGGGTAGCCTCTACACGTTTATTGTTAAGGATATTCTGCATATTTTCTGGCATCTGTTGAATATTCTTTTGTTTACGGTATTCCTCGATTTTCAAGGCTTCTTCCATTTCTTCCACATACCCCTCATTACCTTGAAGTCGAATCCAGAGTTCATCATTTCCAGAGGTCTGCATCAATAGCTCCTGATCGGATAATGGATAGTAGTCGGACAAAGGAGAGATGAAGTTAATACCAATTGGTGCAGTTTGATTTCCGTAATTCTTCTCATCCATTTTGCGATTGAAATTAAACGAATGTTTATTTTTATATCTGAACTTCCGATCATCGAATAGGTCTTGGTAGATGTAGTTGGAAATCTCACGCTTCACTATTTCTTCTTCAACCTTGGTTGCTTTAATATCTCGGTTTATATCCTGTTCATCATCTGTTAAGAAGATATATACATCCCCATTTTTTTGAATCAGGTTCTGAGATATCAGTTTTCGTAATGATACTTTGATTTGTTCTTTAAGCTCCAGCTTATCTTCATCTATTTTTGTAACCATTAAGGTTGCAAGGTTATCCAAGTTAGCTGGCAAATCATCAATATACTTAATCATGAATAATACTTTAAGTACATCCATGTTAAAATCATCATCTTTTAGTGCTGGATTTTCATAGGCTCCTTCTATGACTCTTGCTACGGAAGGTGTCAAGAATTCACGTATTGTTTCATAGAAGGCGTATAATGGAATCAATGTTCCTTCTTTAAGTGTTTTAAATTGTAGGGCTGACTCTTGGAAAGCAGAAAGCATAGAACGCTCACCCTCTGATAAATGCTTTCCAGATGACCCATGTTTACGCACTTGTTCAAATACTTTTTGAAGCAATTTGAAATGATAGGGTACAAATGGGTACACATCTGCAAATTCATTGGCGTCATCATAACCTCTTAAATCAGCAGTGCTTTCCTTAAACGAAACCAAGTTTTTCAGTTTTGCATTGTTGTTATCTTCAAGATAGATCTGTTTCAATTTCTGATTTACAAAGTCTTTTTTCGCTAAGATACGCTTTTTAATAACTTCATCAACTGATATGGAAGATAAAGATAGTCTGGTATCAAAACGCCCTTGAATTCGAGAAAAGTCATCACCCTTTACCTTCAATAAACTATCAATGCTTTCTTGAGCAGTTACTATAATCCATACTTTACCATTACAGTACGTCCCTATGTCCTCTGTAACCGTCTGAAGGTTCAACATTAATTGACGGCTATCACCTATGTACTGACCGATTTCATCCACAAGGAAAACCAAATGGAAGTTTTCCCCTTTTTGTTCGATATATTCCTTTACATCCTTGGCAAACTTCTCAATACTGATTTCATAATTATTCACACCGTTCTCAAACCAGTTACGGGCAGATTCCTCTGACATAGCTGTTACTTTTGTCAACGCTCCAATAACAAAATCTGCATCGAAATAGAAGGTGTTTCGGCGTTCCACCCATGCTTCTCCAGCCAGCTCTTTGAATTCATTTTTGAAGTCTTCGTAAACACCTTTTTGATCCAGGTATTTCTCCATCTCAGCAACACCTGGTATGTCTCCATAATAGCCTCGATGTTCATAGAACACTTTCATGAATACTTTCAAAATGGCATCTTCTTTCGACTTTCCATCGAGTGAACTCTTGGAATCGATGTTAAAAAGAATTACTTCTGTTTCTACATCAGCCGTCCGTTTCATATTCCCTAATACCATAGGATCTTGGATCTTATTTTCGAAGTAGTCTAACGCTCTTTTCCCTTTTACTTCTTTGTTTTCAAGGAGATAAGATAGTATCTTCAAATAATGGGATTTACCAGACCCAAAGAAACCTGAAATCCATGCACCCATTTTATCTGTATTTCCATCAATTCCATCTTGGTACTTATCATAAAATTTAGAGAAGTGTTTTTGTAACTCTTTCGTTACTACATACTCCTCTAACTCCTGATAAATGTTATCCTCATCCGTTTGAGCGACTTTAATAACCCCTTTTAATGGTCTTTCTATATTCTTTTCGAACATTTCACGTATCTGCATTTCAGATTCATCCCCCTTATATTAATCTACTAACCGAAATGCTCGGTAATAGTTATCATCTTTAAACTTACTGAATAACTGCAAGGAAGCCCCATCGTACTCCCCTGGGAAGAACAATATAACTGGCGTTTTATCCAATACTTCCTGCAGGTTGTTCAATATATTATGTGAACGAACAAATGGGTAAACTTTACCTACCCCTGTGATAAGCACAACATTATGGTCTTCCATTTGCTCATCAATCTTACTTAAAAAGATATCGGGCTTTGTAAAGTTTCTCATAGCCTTAAACAGGGCATCCTTTCCTTGTTTCTCTTCCATTTGAAAGACTCTTTCAAAGATGCCTTTTTCTTTTGCAATTTCTATCATCATCTTGTAGAGATCAAACTCAATGACTTTTCGGTTTGAATTCTCATGACTGAACTCTTTTTTGATATGTAGAATGTAATCTCGTACAACCAATTCATGTTCTGGTTCATAATCAAAAACATAAAAACTTATTTCATTCCCCAAACCTCTACCTTCTATAAACTTTTCCTCTTTTATCTTCGGTATGATTTTGTCCAACCTTTTATAAATATTGCTCATAATAAAACCTCATCATCTCCCATCGCTTTCAAATAAGCGATGTCTCCTATATTTCTTATATGGTCACGTAAGTTTTCATCTATAAGAAGTTGCCTTATCGTACCGCTTTTCTTATCAATTAAGATTCCAGATTCGAACAATAATTTGAAATACACTTGTCTCAGTTTGTTATAAGTGTTTTCTGTCCATCCTGCTATCTTTGTTTCCTGCTCCGCTTTTGATGTAAAGAACTCATTAATGTCCTTTTTATCAATTACGAAATCATTAACCTCCAACTTCTCTTTGATGACTTCATCCATGAATTCGAAAAATAACCTATCCGTTTTCATAATTGCATATAGGTTGATTGCTTTACCTGTCTCCAGAGGTTCTTTTAAGACCATTTCTTTTAACGTATCGTCTAATACCTCCATTCTTTTAACAATAGTCGGTGCTATTCGCTTCAAGCTTGAAGTGAACTTATATTCAAAGATATTTTCCTGGATAACTTTATCTTTTATTTCGTAAATACTTAAGCCGTCTAATTCAAGTTTTATCACTTGTTTCAACTCATATAGCAAAAATGAAACACCTGTCAGATTAGCACTATATTCTAACTCTTTTTCCATACGTACACCTCTTCTCACTCACTTCAGATCTTGTTGCATATGTATAACACGATCCACAATCTCCAATCTTCTCTTCCCGCATTGTTGTTTAAGCACTGTAGTAAAATCATTATTTTTCACTATTTTTTTTTCATTGTTGATGTAAAGAGCTTCTAGATTGTTTATAAGCTCTTCTTCTGTAATCACTTCTTCCCAATAGGCATTGATTATATTATTGACGGCTATGGCTACTTCTCTCTGAGTTCTATAAAAGAGCTTTACTTTCACTCATCTCACCTCAAAAACTATTCTTTTATTCTAATCTTATTATACTCTTACATAATCTTGATAACAATGAGCTCGATATTATAATATCTTCAATGCTATATGTTAAAAAACATTTGAGAGACACTTCGTTCACATTGAAGCGCCTCTCAAATGATGCTTAAACCATCCACGGTCTCGGATTCTTCTCTTTCTGCCTGATATTGCTCTTCGGAAGGTTTTCCTTCTTCACGACTTTCGGCGTCATGCCCTGCTCGATCCGCTTCGACACCTTGCTGTCGAGATAACTGGTTCTGAAGGCCTGGAATACACGGGTCGTCTCACTTCCGCAGTCGGGGCACTTATCCTTTGCCAGGTCTTCATTGCTCCGCTTCCACGTTTCATAGCTGCCGCATGTCTTGCACTCGAATGTATACCTTGGCATCAGTCGATCTCCGGTATGATGTTCTGATCGAAGATTTCCTTCGGCAGCGAAAGCGTACAGCAGGCGTTCGGGATATCGACGATGCCGCCGATGTTCCCCTGGACGGGTGCGGAGCCGAGCAGCATATAGGCCTGTTCGCCTGTGAATCCGAGTGTCTTCATATACTCGATGGCATTGAGGCAGGCGTTGCGGTATGCGGTATTGGCATCGAGGTACTGCTGCG
>Ga0079226_10001356_pt1 | contig 18751 bp, 25 predicted proteins | sample Poulit2014_FD_76345 | JGI IMG/M metagenome (GOLD analysis project Ga0079226, IMG submission 76345) | Agricultural soil microbial communities from Georgia to study Nitrogen management - Poultry litter 2014 | ecosystem: Environmental > Terrestrial > Soil > Agricultural land | place: USA: Georgia... | reverse complement strand
CCGAAAGGTGATCGCGGGCCAGAAGGACCACAGGGTCCTCCAGGTGAAGACGGTGCTGACGGGGCTCGTGGGCCAGAAGGGCCGGAAGGGCCACGCGGGCCGGAAGGGCCACAGGGTCCACCCGGGGAGATACCGAACGTGGACGACCTCCGCGTCGCTCAAGTTGCCAAGCTGCAAGGGCTTGACGAGTTCAGTTTGCCGGTGGATACCGTCCACCAAGTGACCGGGTATGATAACGTGTGGGAGTCCGGAAGTAAATTATCGGCGAATCGGTCGAACGGGCGTATCACTGTCAGCGAGACTGGATGGTATCATATCGAAGCGCAATGCCGGTTCGGCTTCCACGCGGTCGGCAACCGCGCCATCTACATTGTGCGGAACAGCTCCGACGAGCTGGCCTACACGAACATCGGTGCGACCAATAACGCCACGGTGATCGAAAACGCTTCGTCCGGGCCGGTACTCCTGCAAGCGGGGGATTTCGTAGATATGCGGGTTCAGCACACCTTTACTGGGGCGGATTCGATCCCAGCGGGCGGGGCGAAGAACTCCGCGAATATGGGGTCGGATTTGCTTTCGGCCCGCTGGCTCGGAGCGGACGGGTAAAGCCTTATAGGCGGCCCGGTATAACCGATTTGCCGGGCCGCGCTGCATCCGCTACACTGGACCTCGTAATGTATACGTAAGATACATAACTGGTACTAGAAAACCGGCCCTTCGGTTGGATCGCTTTCGGGTGATGGGGCCGGTTTTTGCTTTCCTGCATAATGTGTTATACTGCTAAGCGTAACAATCATTCATGCGTTGATGGTTCACATGGTGTCGCCCCGGCGAGCTGCAATAGCTCACCGGGGCGATTCTTGTCTTAGGCTACAGCGCGGAGTACAGCCTTCCGCGCCCGGTTCTTGAAGTCTGGTAGGAGTAGCGCCTTGCGGGCGCGTACAGCCCCGGCGTCCTCCTCCAGGACGTCCCGGACCGGCGCGAAGTGGTCGTACCATTCCGTCATGGAATTGACCCCGGCCCAGGCCGTATCGCGGACCGCTTTATGGGTGTTCGACTCGACGAAGAGCCGCATCATTTCATCGATCTTATTTTCCCAGCGGGTCGCCACGGCCTTCGGCGCGTCCTCCAGGTCAGCCGGGCCGAACTCCTCGGTCATTATCCGCTCGAACTCGCCTAGGCTCAGCGGCGTATTGACAAGGCGCTCGGCTTCCTCCGCGAAGTTATCTAAGTATTTGAACGAGAATTCCAGCGCGTCGCGGGCTTGCTGCACGAGCGCCCGCTTCGCCCCGGATGTATGGCGGACGCGGAAAGCGTTCCGGCTATTCTTGAACGCGAGGTTCATGGTGTTCTGGCAGACGATGCGGATAGGCGTTACCATGACAGTCGTGGGCATACTGCCATCGTGCGAGGTCATGGCTGCAAGGTACTGGTCCACGCGGTCCACGCCACCGACCAACACATGCTCCGGCAACCGCATCGTGATAAAGACCTTCGCGCCGCCGTCTACGGCTCCTGCAGTCTCAAAGTGAGCCCCGCTCTCATCGACCATCGTGTCGAGGAGCCCTGCGAGATCCTCGTTCTGAATAACTCGGTACGCCGCGCCGACGTTGCCGAGCACATCTTTCTGACCGGGGTTCACAGGGTTGTCACGTATCACAGCGAAGCGGTTCGGCACTTGCAGCAGTTCGCCGTCCTCCGCCGCCGCGTAGATGTCCACCTTGCGAGTATTCCACCCGCCGAGGTAGCCGTGCTCCAAGGCTTCGTTCGCAGTGAACCCGGCCGGGAGCACTTGGCCTAACTGGTGCCAAGCGTCCTGTCGGGCCGTAACGAACGATGTGGTTCCGTTTGTAGAATCTAGATTATGCGCCATTGATGGTTCCTTTCTTATAACCGAGAATCCCCCGGCTGCGACCACTATAGCGCATCCGCATAGTATCCGCAACCGGGGGATCCCGGGCCGAGGTGCCTTAGATAAGGTCTTCGCCGAAGTTTTCAGTTACGAAGTCATCGACGTAGTTCATCCAGTACGCCTTGGTCAGCTGGTAGCTTTCTTTCCGGCCTTCTGGGGTCGTGTGGTCCAGCGCAGCGTAAGCGCCGTTGTCCCGTTTCCAAGCCTGGAAGCGGGCTCCTGCCAGTTCGTACAGGTCTACGACAGCGTTGATGGCGTCTTCAACGTGGTCGCTGCCATCCTGCTCAAAGTACAGCTCACGGGCCTGAGCGTCGGTCTTTAGATTGACCTGAGGGAAGTGCTCTTTGACCATACCGATAGCACCGTAGCGGCCCAACTGAGGCCAGAAGTGCTTCGCAACGTCGGTCGGGTAAGCGACTACAGTGTAGCCGTCTTCGTCCCAGATAGCTACGTTTTCTTCCTCTTCAATTTCATCCGCGTCGTCTTCTTCGACGATTTCGTCTTCTTCGACGATTTCGTCTTCTTCGACGATTTCGTCTTCTTCGACGATTTCGTCTTCTTCGACGATTTCGTCGGTGTCGTGGTCTACGGTTTCTTCGATGTCTAGGGTTTCCTGCATTGGGTTCTCCATATCTAATTTATGCGTTTTATGGGCTTCACGGCGGGCCTTCCCTGTCGGCAACGATTCGGACGTCCAACCGCAACCGCAGAGCGCTCGGCCTACACCGCTCGTTACTTTCGAGTTAGCAGAGAGGAGCACGCCGTTTTCGTTGTGCGGAGCGCCATTGTATTTCAGGGAGTGACGTACGTTCGACATTTCTTGGTTCCTTCCGAATGAGTTGGGGCCGTGCGGCCTTCGATATATGAAAGCCTACACGACCCCGTTGAAGAACGCAAATCGGTTAGATAAGTTGCTCAATTTCCCATGTCGGGAGCGGCTCCAGCGGGATGCCGTTCACCTTTCGCCACCGGACGCCGTCCTCCCAGGCGTGCTTCCATTGCACACGGACGTCCAGGCGGGTTTCGCCGTCCATGCCGTCCCAGGCGGGCCGCTCCTCGGTCTTCACGTAACCGGGCCACGTGGCGGCGAGCTGCAAGGCGGCGAGCTCTTGGCCCGCGCTGTCACGGTAGACGCCGCATCCACCTTGGATGTTCGGGCCGGTGTCGTCGCACACGAACATATTGAGGCTCAGCGTGTGAAAGCCCTTGGTCAGGAATTGCAAGGTGGTGTCAAAGTCCTCCATGAATTCCTGCCGGTTCACCTGGATACCGTGCTCCCGGGCCACCGACACGTTGATGGCCCACGTATCGAAGATACGGGCGTTCATACGATACTGCGACGTCACCCGGTTCGCACCGGAGCGGGTCGCTACACTGCCAAGGGGGACGCGCTGCATCATGTCGTCCATCTTAGCAACCATATCCAAGAATTCCGCGCTTTCCGGTTCCATCTTGGTGAACTTCCGTGGGTCGTCGGTACGGCGGGCCGAGAAGCGGAGGTCGTCGTCCATCATCCACAGGATGTCACCCCGCTCGTCCGTGTCATGCTGGTCGATAATCCATTGGCGCGTGTTCGCTATGCCTTTCTCCGGGCAGCTGAGCACGTTATAGCCCAGCATGTCCAAAGTTTCCGCTTCCTCCGGCGGGGCTACTAAGTACGTGAACTCCCGGACCTCCGGTGGCAACATGGACCAAGTGGTCTGTCTATTGACTCGTTTGTATGTAGGGATATAAATCGTCAGCATTAGGCGTCGTAACCTTTCCAAGCGCGGGTCGCGTTCGCTTCTTTCCACTTATCCGTTTTCCATAGCTGGAAGGCCACACTGTACGCCATATCGATCAAATCTTCAACTCGCGAATAGCGTAGGTCGTACAGCGGTTCGCCTGGCCCGGCCTTCACTTGCTTCTCCAGCTCGTCAAACTGACCGCGGATACGGGCTTCCAGGTTGCGGATGTCGGAAGTGTTCAGCTTCCGTTCGTGGCGCGGGTAGCTTGGCGCGGCCATCTGCAAGATGACATAATTGGCCGCTACACTGTCCGTCGTAAGCGAGCTCGCCCCGGTGCGGTCCAAGTGGATGGCGTAGTCGCGACCCTGCCATAGCACACCTTTCTCCGGTTCGCGCTCAGCGATCCACAGACGGTACTTGACCAAGTACACGTACAGGTCCACGGCGGTGTCGGTAGCGGTGTCGCCGCCGCCGTTCGCGCCTAAGCGGTCGACCTTGCGAGCGATGTTCGCCATGATAGCCATCTGCTCGCCCCGGCGCATCCAGCTGTCGCCGTAGGCTTCATGCTTGGCGGAGTGCAATTCTGCCACCTCGTTAGCGAACTGCAAGGCGCGGGCGTCCTCGTCGCGGGCGGCCCGGTCCGGTTCGTTATCCAGCTTCCGCAGCGGGGAACCGACCATCGCACTACTGAGCCATCCGCTCAGCTCGTACGACATCATTTCACGGTCGCGGTTCCAGTACGCTCGCAGCGCGACAAGCCAATCGGCGAACACCGGCTCGTTAATCCGCATCCAGTTGATATGACCGTTCACCGCTTTAGTGACGGCTTCATTTGCCAGCGGGCCACCGGCAGCGGCTTCCTCCCGGATAGCCTTCTCGCCACGGAACCACCGGGCCACCAGACCGTCCAAGTGAGCGATGGAGTGGTCCGTTGTAAACTGCAAGCGCCCGTCTGACGGGCCGGGGAGGTCGGGATGTGGCGACGTATCGACGATACGCCGCGCCTTCTTATAGTGGCGCTCATACAGGTGCAACGAGCTGATATTGTAGGTGATCGGTCCCGCTTGCAGACCAGTGAGCCCCGCCACAATGTTCAGCAGTACAGACCACTCGAACGAGTTGATCCCGCTCCATCCCCACATGAGGTCGTTGGAGCGCGTTGCAACGAACAGCTGGAGCACGCCGTCCCGGGCGATAAAGTGGAGCCAGTTATTGCAGGGGATGTCCTTACCGGGCTGAGAATCCTGAGCGGGGTCGTATATGTTCATTACGGCCCGGCGGGTCGCGGGGTCTTCTCGGAGCAGCTGGACTACGTGGGCGAGCTGGTCTACTTGGCCGTTCCAGTCGCGTAAGCGCGGGCCATATCCGCCGCGCCACGTTTCCCCGTCGTCGCTGAAATCGCGGGCTCGTGGTAGATAGGCTTCCAGCCAATCGACGTCGTTACGGCCTGCAAGTATCCACATCATTTCAGCAATCTGAGCGGGGATAGCGGCGTTCCGCGACGGGGCGATAATGTACGGCGGCCACGAATTTTCAATCGTGATACGGGCTCCGAGGATTTCTTTCGCCGGGCCGTTTCGCGTTTCTACTTCGGTGCCTTCTTGCAGCACCTTATCCATGAGCGGGGCGAGCGCCCGGCTATTGTTTTCACCAGAGAAAATCATTATTCTTGGTTCCTTTCTTAGTTCCAGTGGGAAGGCACGAAGGGCTCGGGTTGAACGCCTTCGTGGGCGGGAATGTACCGACGCGGTCGGACTTCCTTACCTAAGTGTCGCATATATTTGTCAAACTCGCAAAACGTGTTCTGGATGTCCATCAGCGACGGCCCGCGCCGGGAGCCATCGGCCAGTGGGATAGTCGGGCAATCGTCCAGCTCCAGGACGCGCTCCCGGGCGAAGTGGATGTAATCGGTGGTGTCGGCGTCTGCAGACAGGCGGCGGATGCCACGGACCGCGCCAAGGCCCGCCACGATCCACTCGTTTTCCACGTCGCCACCGGCGGGGTGATACCCGTAATCGGTGGCGATTTGCATAGCGAGGAAATTTGCTATACGGGGGAGGGTACTCAGTACAGCGACCCGACCCTCCAAGGTTTCCGTTTCGCTGAAAATCGGCCATAGCCTATATGGAGCCTTTTCACCAAAGTAGTCCCGGGCGGTCTGGTCAATCCAGACATGCTTTTCTATACCGGCGTTCTCCTTGCCAAGCTGTATCCGGTACGCTGAGCCAAAGATTCGCCCGCGCCGCTCCCGGATACCCTGCAAGGTGGCGAGCCACCGGCCCGCGTGAACGTCCTCGGTGAACGGGTAGTGGCCGTGCTCTATGCGGAAGGTTTCAAACGCATCGGGGATGTTCGTCATGCGGTACAGGTAAGCGCGGAGCAGGACCTCCTCACCGGGGAGCTCGGGGTCGCCGAGCAGATCCCGCGCTACGAACTGCGACCCGTGGTCCAGCAGGCGGAACACGTTGCAGAATTTGTTCGTTTGTAATATAGGGTCTTGAGTCCACGGCGCGGGGATGCCGAGCTGACGCATTTCCCAGATTCGGTGACGCTCTACCACAAAATCCAGATAGGTTTGAAACATTACGTTATCCCTTTCGGTATCTCGGTGCCAAGAAGCCTTCCGCTGCGATCGGTAGCCCAGCAGACCAGTCCAGCGGTTCGGTCATAATTTCGGTAACTTCTGCAAGCGCCCGCTCGCCGGTGCCTTCCACAATGATCTCGTCATGGACGTGTCCGACCACGGGATACCCGGCCCGCTCCAGCCGTACGATGGCCGCTGCAAGGATGTCACGCGCTACAGCTTGAGTCGCGTTCTCGGTAAGACGCCCGCCGTAGGTGTCCATCCGGCCCGGTGCCTTCTTGGCGTCCATGTAGCTCAGCTGACGGACGCGGGAGGTGTCGCCGTTCGGCCAAGTCTTGTCTATCCATTTCTGGCCGACACGGTGATACGATATCGCCCGGCCACTTGGCAGCACGACCCGCCGCGTAGAGTTGTCGCCGCGTTCAACGTACAGCTTGTCGCCGGCCCAGCTGTCGCCCTTGCGAAACGCTTCCTCAAGGTTTCGCCAAAGCGCCACTATGTTACTATTCGTTTCGCGCCACTGGTTCACCATGAATTGCAGCTTGCGATCGGTGCCGTCTGCTCCCATCGCCCGCAACGAACCGATCCCGCCGTTATAGCCTAGCGCCAAGACGGCCACCTTGCCTTCGTCACGGGTGAGCCCTCCCATACGGTCGGCGGTTTCTACGTAGATATCCCGGCCCGCTTCGAAGGCGTCTAAGGCCCAGGATTCCCCGGCGAGCCAAGCGACCACGCGGGCTTCAATGGCGGAGTAGTCTACCACAATGAACGGCCCTTTGAACATAGGACGGACAAGCGCCTTCAAGGTGTGAGCGTCCGCTCCGTTGCCAAGGGCCAAGTCCATCACGTTCGCGGCGATAGCTGCATCGACCGACTCGCCGTCCACGGGCTCAATGGTTTCACGGGGAAGGTTCTGCAGCTGGACGCCGCGCCCGGCCCAGCGGCCCGTGTGAGCGCCAAAGAAGTGGAACGACCCGCGTAAGCGGTGGTCGGCGGTGAGCCGGTCCACGGCGGCCTGATACTTCTTAGCGGCCACTAAGGCTAACTCCTGTCGGAGCTCCAGGACGCGACGTACTGTCGGCGTGAGGTCGTCGCGGGCGAGCGTCTCGGTAATTGTGTCGGCCTGCAAGTTAGGGAGCTCCAGGCCCTCGCTGGAGAGCCACGCTTTCATCTGGACGTGGGATCCGGGGTTCTCTATGCCACTGAGCTGGAACATTTCCAGTTCGTGGACTACTTTATTTTCCTCGGCGGCTTCCATTGCTTGCAGCGCCATCGGCAGATCGACCGGCATTCCCCGGTCGTTGATACGCTGGTCGGCTAACCATACTTCGCGCTCCATCGGGGTCGGCCAGCTTGGCAGCGCCCGCGCTATATCTTGCAGTGTGACAACGTCTTGCACACAGTAGTCCAGAAACTCCTGCCACTCGGCGGGCCGCTCCTCCGGGAGCACGCGGCGGCCTTGTCGGTTCGGCTTGGAGAACAAGTTGATTAGTCGTGTACCGGCGGCGTCCTTCTTCTCGCCGCCAAGTACCTCCGCCAAGGGTTCCAGGCGCTGAGGGTACCCCCATTCGGCCGCGAGCGGCTGAGTATCTTCCCAGTTGTCCGGTGGCAGGAATTCCCCGCGCTCCACGTCCAGGCCAAGGAGCTGGGAGAAGCATATGCGCTCGAATGTCGTGTTATGAGCCCATATCACATGATCGGCCCGGCGGGCGAGCCCTGCGATCCGCTGCATCTCTTCCGGGTCGGTTGTAATGGACACCGGCCCGTGGCGGCCCTCGGCCCATGCCAGCATGAGCACGCGGAAATCCGGTGCCGTCACGTATCGGTAGACGTTAGATTTTTTGATATCCACGCTACTGTACGTTTCAATGTCCAAGAATATTTCTGTCAAGGTTCCTCGCTAGATAAAGCTGTGGCCCCGCCACTCCTCCGGAACCAAGAAAGGAGGGTGACAGGGCCACAAGTATTTTTAGTATACCACAGGTTCCGACAATAACCTAAATCAGGTCGTCGGAGTCCTCGTCATCAAATTCGTCGTCTAAATCATCCAGCGGTTCGAAGTCGTCCTCGGCCTTAGTGATGCCGCCGAACGGTTCGCCGTCGGCCACCTTCTGGACGTGATTTAGCCCGAAGCTGACGCCCTTGTTCCCCGAAGCGGAGAACGGGAAAGCGTTGATGGAGACCCGTGCATAGCAGCCGGAGTAAACTTCGGTGCTGTCCAGGATCGGCTGGACGTCGCGGTCCACGATGCCGGGTCGTTGTTTATTGCTGACCGTCATGAAGTAGTGGCCCTCGTACTCGGGGTTCTTTTCCAGGTCGGCTTCCTCGTCGCCGTCACGCAACGTATTTTTCCAGTTCTTAGGGATGGAACCGCCGAACTTGGATGCCTTCCCTTTTTCAAGCGCGGCCTTCTGGGCTTGCTTGATTTTCTTGATGGTCGCCTTGTCGCTTTTCGGGATCAAGATGACGGTGGAGTACTTGGCGTCCTGGCCTTCAAAGGAGCTGAACGGCTCGAAGAGGTGAGCGTAGCTCAAACGGACTTTTCCAGTGACGACTTTCGTTGGCATGGTTGACATGGTTGTCCTTCTTTCGTATTACTAATTTATCGATTACCGTGCTCGGTGCGGACAGGCACCGATTACAGTGTAGCATATCTAAATGAAATCCGCAGCGGCTTCCACTTCAGGGCTGATAGCTTGGCGCTTGTCGGACTCGGGGACAAGGGCTTCCTTGCCTTCCGATTTGCTGACGTACTTGCCGAGCAACTCGTCGAAGCGTTTCCGCCCGCCAAGTAGCTTCTCCAAGTTGCCCAGGGTCTCCGGCTGGAACCGGGCAACTTGCTCAGGTTTATACCCTTCGTCGATGAGCCGCTGGATCGCAGCGGTGCCATCGTGGAAGGCGCGTTTCCCGCCGGAGCGGACCACTTTATAGCCTGGGATTTGGATTCCCTGAGTGTACGCCATATCCAGCGCGGCCTTCTCTAAGGCGTTGAGCCACGCCTTCAGCTGGGGAGCCCGCTCCAGGGCCACAGCTATCTCTTCCGGGGTGAGCGCTTCGGGCTCCTCCGGTTCGATGACCGCATCCGGATCCAGGATGTCCCCAAAATCCTCCATCGTGGCGGCCTCAATGCGGGCTCGGCAGATGCCCGCTGCAGGACACCACCGACAAGCGGCTTCCGACGGGCCGAACGGGGCGTCGTCGGTCAGTGCCAGCTCCGCTGACGGGATCACGGTGTCGGCCCGCCAAGCGCGGAGCTCGTCCGGGGTGAGCGTCTCGCTGTCGGTGTGGTCCAGCCGGGGCTGATGTACCGTCATCGTGATGCTTTCGGTGTCGCCTAGGAGGTCGCCGTAGGTGTCCAGCGCTCCGCAGCCGTACAGCCGGAGTTGACTATTCCCGGCGGCTTCCACCTTCACGCCTGCTCCGTACTTGAAGTCCACGATTTCCACGTGAGTCGGGGACACGATCACCGCGTCGCTGGTTCCCCAGGAGCGGGGGACGCCGGTGTCCAGGCGCTGCTCCAGCATGATTTGGCTGTTCGGGTGGATAGCCTTCCGCTCTTTCAGGAGCGCCACGTATGCTTCGGCGTGCTCACGCATCTCGTCATATGTGCCGTCCGGGTAATTCATCGGACGGAGCACTTCCTGGATCCAGTGAGCCTTCCGGTTCGTGAACTCTTGAAAGTCTAGCATACCGAACTCATGACCTGCAAGTATTTCGCAGAGCTCGTGAGCGATGGTGCCTTCCATGGCGTAGGGGCTGTCCTCTTCGGGCGGGGCGTGCTCCTCCATCCGAATCGAAGCGGGACAGTTTATCCAGCGCTCCGATGCGGACGGTGATAGCTTCGCGTGTTGACCGGCCAAGTTAGCCCTCCAACTCTTCAATGAACTGACCGATGGCGTCACCTTTCAGTTCCGATACGCGCTTGGCACCGGCGTTCTTGAGCGCGGTCTTTACGTCGGCGGCGCGGCCATCCGACACGAGCGAAGTTGCCAGCTTGACGGCGTCGTCCAGGCTGTACTCGCCGGCGTCGTCCTCAGCGTCGTCTGAGTCGTCCTCTGGCTCGTCCACCTCTGGCTCCTCTACCTTCTTCGGTGCGGCCTTCTTTGGAGCGGCCTTGCGACGGGCTGGAGCCTTCTTGACAGGTTCCTCTTCCTCGACTTCTACTTCTTCCACTTCAACGTCTTCAGCTGGAGCGGGCTCTGCCTTCTTCGGGGCCGGTTTCTTTGCAGCGGCCTTGGCGGGAGCGGGTTTCGCTGGAGCCGGGGCGGCGGCGGTGTCGTCGTTGGAGGTCAGCGCGTTCAGCACTTTCTGCTCCATAGCGGTCAGTTCGCCTTCGGAAGCGATGTTGATAGTAATGTTGATCATTGTGGTTCCTTTCGGTTTCCGTACGGAGCCCGCCGGGCCGGGTGCCACGGCGGGCGACAGGTGCCTATCGTGGCAGCTGTAAATCTAAGAGGTGATCGTAGGTGACGCAAGCGGAGAGCGGGTGCCCGAAGTTCGGCTCTTCGCGGGTTTCTGAATCGCTGTCGCAGGTCTTGCAGTACCCTTGTTCTTTTCCACCGCGACCGTAATAGATTTCGGGGTGATGGGCTGCCATAATTGCCTGGAGCGTGAAGGCCATATCTTCCGCAGAGTTGCGGGACTGAATGAATTCGATTTCGCCTGACATAATGCTTGGTTCCTTTTCTTGGTTCGTGCTGTATGGCGGCCCGGTAGCTTCCCCTCCCGGGCCGCCGTTATCTACTGTACTAGGTTTACTAGACCGCTGCAACTTTGAAGAAAGCGCGGCCACGGCGGGTTTCACCGGTCTGCTGGAGCGAAGCGGTGACGCCTCGGCGGGCGGCCATCTCGATAACGGCTTTCGCTACTGCGAGGTCCAGGCCGTCTACTGAAAAGCCGTCTACGATTTCGTTGGTGTAAACTTCTACGTTGTTCCAGTTGATGCGCATTTCTTGGTTCCTTTGTTCGTTGCGGTTCGTTGTAATAACTACTATACACGAAGAAATTTGAAAGCGCAACTCCAAATAGAAATTATTTTCAAGTCCCGAGCAGGGTCTGCACGAAGTGGCATTTATTGCAGTACAGCGCGAGCGGCGCGGGGCCGTACGCCGGGGCCGGGCCGTCGTCAGGCTGCACTAAGGCGTTCGTGATAGCTACTTGGCCCATCTCCGGGAAATCGCAGTTCGGGCAATTGAGGTCGCGGGTAACTTGGACAACTTGGATGGTCATGCGGTCTCCTTCATGTCGTCGGCGCGGCGGTGGCGGCCCGTCCCGTGGAACGGTTTCCGCAGGTCGTCCTCCAGCCGGTGAGCGCGGCTGAGTTGCGGGTGGATAGCGTCCATGATTCGGTTGTGAATTGCAGTACGTGAAAACATTATTGGTTCCTTAGAATAGGTCTTCCCGGCGAACGCGGGCGAGTATTGTCTGTTCGTGCCACTGGTCAAACGAGCCGCCGTGGCGGAGCGGGTTCAGGCCGGTGAGGAGCACGGCCTTCCGGTCGTCCCAGGTAATGAGCCCGGCGTCCTGCAGCTCCTCAGCGCGGGCTCGGATCGCCCAGATAAGGCCGTTCTCAGGGCCGACGTATAGGGTGTCGGCCCCGGCTTCAAGTACATAGATTTCCATAGTTCTCCCTGGAGCTGGGCCGGGCCGCCGTAGCGACCCGACCCGTTTCGCTAGTGTAGGTTACGCGGTGGCCCGGACGTGGATGCCTAAGATGTGCATATCTCCGGAGTCCGGTAAGCGGCCCGCGTTCACGGTGTTCTCCACGCGGCCAAGCGCGGAATACGTTGGAGCGAAGTGGCGGCCCGCTGGGAGCTCCGCCGCGAAGCGGGCTTCCTCGCGCAGTGTCGGCAGGAAGGCTTCCCACAGACGAGCGCAGAACCGCGCCCGCTGATCCGGTGTGGCAAGGTTGCCAGTGTAGATCGGTGCTCCGTTAGTGTGGAAGAACTCGAAAATCATTTCTTGGTTCCTTTCGGTTTGAAACTGTAGCCCGTGTGGCTACGTTTTCAAGTATAGCACACTCTTATTGAAAAGGGCAACTCTGTTCGAAAGTTATTTTACGCGGTATCGGATTTCGTCGCGGATCAGACCGATCTGGCGGTCCATCGTCTGGTACTGGCGGCCGTCCGCATTCTGGTTCGCCATCTCTGCTGTGACTAAGGCGTCCATCAGTTCGTTGATGTCCATCGCAGGGAGTACGTCGTTCGCGTAGCGGTAAATCTTTGCAGCTTCGTCCATTTTCTTGGTTCCTTACTTCGTTGGTTCGTGTACTTGCTACTATAGCGGATCTACACTGTATCCGCAACTTGACCTAACGACCGTTGAATTCTTTGCGGAGGGTTTCGAGCTTGGATTCGAGTTCTTTGATCTCGGCTCTCATGGCCTTGGGCAGTCGCCCGTTCTTGCCGAACCGGCGCTCATTGTTTTTGAGAGCTCCGGAGAGTTCGCTGATGCGGCGACCGGTGTTCCAGATGGTGTCCGCGAGCTGTTCGCGAGGGCTGGCGTCTGGGCGGTTCAGGTACATGTTCATTTTCTTGGTTCCTTTGTTCGTTTTCGCGGTTCGTTGTAATAACTACTATACACGATTCAATTGAAAAGTGCAACTTGGGATTTAGATGGCCCGTACGACTGGAGCTGGAGCGGCGTCGCGGCCGATACCCTGGAAGCCGTGCTCCTCGGTAGCACCGAACAAGGCTACTGAAACGGCGAGGGTGAAAGCTGCAATCGTTTTGAACATCTTGATTCCTTTTCTTGGTTCGTGCTATTGATTTCAACTATAGCACGAACCAATTGAAAAGGCAACTTATTCAGTGAAAAGTGCTGCAATCTGCGAAGCTTCCTCACGGAATTCGTCTTCGGAGGTTTTCTGCCACTTGGCGAACCGGCGGGCCGCGAAGTGAGCCTTCACGGCGACGCCTTTCGGAGCGCGGTCCCGGATAATGGAGTACACGTTGTCGGCTAGGCGGCGGAGCTCCGGGTGGAGCGGAGTAGTCGACGGGGTCTGGCTTCGTTCGTAGCGGAGCATCCCTAGCATCAGGATCAGGTCCTCAGTGGATACGTCGGCGGGGTCTTCTAGGATCTCGAGCGCAGCGGGGGCGAATGAGTTCATTTTCTTGGTTCCTTTGTTCGTTTCGGTTCGTGCAGTTTCAACTATACATGGTTCAATTGAAAAGTGCAAATTGATTTACAGGTAGCGGACAATGTGAACGCGGTAAGCGCCGCCACGGAAGCCGTTATCGAATTCGTGCGGGTCGTTGCCAGCTTCCTTGATAACGGAGCAGACGAAGCCTTCGTTGGTTGCAGTGTAGTCGGTGAAGTCAGCGGCGTCGCCAACGTTCTTGAAGGATACTGCCTGGCCGTCTTTGAGCTGTGCTGCGAGTTCTGCGAAGTTCATTTTCTTGGTTCCTTTGTTCGTTGCGGTGCGTTGTAATAACTACTATACACGATTCAAATTTGAAATGCAACTTTTCACAATAATTGTTTTCCACGGGTTTCGCGGTGCGTCAAAATCATCACGTCGACCACCTTGACCGCAGTTGCCAGCAGAAGAAACTGGAGCGTGTTGTAGGCCCAGAACATCGAGTCGAGCGCGGTGCTGAGCATCACTGACGCGAACGCAATAGTGAGCAGGGTTCCGGTGATATGGCTTCGTTTCATGGTTCCTCCAATAGTGGTTCAGATGCTGCAAGTATAGCGCATCCACACAGTATCCGCAAATAGGAGCGGCCCTGCAACCGTAGTCGCAGGGCCGCCGGGACTGTAGCCTATTCGGCACCGTCGCGCTTGAACACGAGTTGCGGTCCGTAGCCAGGAACCCGCTTGCGGCCCGGTAACTTGGTCCAACCGGGGAGCGCGTTCAAGGCTTCGGTTATTTGCAGGAGGTCCACGCGGCGGTGCTCGCCCCGGCGGCGGCCAAGGGCTTCCACCCAGACTTGGACGCTGCAGACGTAGTCGATACGGGTGGTGCCATCACTAAAGCCGTCGGCCGCGTTAGCGAGCCACATCTGCCGGGACTCCGGCGAGTACTGGTCCCAGTCCGCTGGGACAAGGGTGTCCAAGTACTCTTGGATCTGCCCTTCCAGCGCGTCCTCTTCGGTAAACTCTTCGCGGGTGTCCGCTGCAAGCTCCGACTGTTCCTTGTCCAGGAACAAGGACTCGCCGGCGCGGTACAGTTGCACGGCTTCGGCCCAGAGCTGGTCCACGTAGTCGTCGGTGAGCGCGTCGAAGTCCACCGAGCGCTCGCAGTGTACGATTAGGAACCGCCGGTTCCCTTCCTGCTTCCGCAGGAACACATCGTCGTTTGTGGTCCCCCAGATAACCGAGTGGCGCTTATGTACTTGGGCTTCGCGGTCGTACGGCATACGGAAGATATCCGCCGTACGGGTAATGAATTCCTTCTGTGCGTCGAAGTCCGCCTTCTTCATGCTATGGCCTTCGTCGCTGGTCATGATCCAGGACCGCTGCATCGTGATGAGGGTATCCTTGTCGTTGATGCGGCCGAGCGACGCGCTGTAGCCCTTGGACACCTTGTCGACCCAATAGGATTTTCCAAGCCCTTCATCACCGTACAATATCAGCATGTGGTCCCACTTACAACCGGGGTCCAGCATACGGGCCACGGCGGCCACGAGCGCCTTCCGCGCGACGAGCCGCGTATAGGGCGTCGGCGTCACGCCGGGGAGCGCGGTCTCCACGCGGGGAACGCCGTCCCACTCCAGGCCCAGCAAATAGTCGCGGACGGGGTTCACGCGGCGGTTCAGCGCGGCGTCGTTGATGAGGTCATCCAGGTACGTCCGGTTCGGGCGTAGGTTATACACTCTTTCGATGTGTAATGCAAATGAGCTCCGATCCCCGGCGGTAAACGATGGCCGGTCGTCGATGGCCCGCCAAGGGAGGTCATACTTGGTCTCAATTGCCATAGTGAGCTCGTTGAAGTATAATCCCTCGAACACGCGGTCATTTTCCATGATCAGGTCCCAATTCGTGATACTGTCCGTGGGAGCCCCGGTTCGCGGGGAGAGCACCATACCGAGCTTCCAGTTCTGCTGCTGTATGGCGTCCGCTGTATTGGACATCTCTTCTTCAAAGTCCGCACCGACCAAGTCCCGGACCACTAAGGGGTCTTCGGTGGCGCGTTCCAGCATCGCAGTATTTGACGGGCGGCGGTTCACCGGGGTGGACGGCGAAATGTCCTCATCCAAGTGGCCGTACAAGTGCAGCCGGGCCAAGTCGAACGCGCTGCATGTCACGCCGTAGGCGGGGTCGTTGGCGTGATGGCTGTAGACTAGCCCCGGTGCAACTTCCGACATCCCCGCCGCCGCGCTCGCACCGACCAAGGTGTAGCGTCCGCCGCGCCGTTCGTAGGGTAGCTCATATTTTTCAATAAGCAAATCCCAGTCCTCATACGCGCGGTTGAACGCGCCGACGGTGCCTTCGATAGCGAACGGGTCGCGCTTGTTCTTATGCGGCTTCGGGGCCGGTATAGTGCTCAGGTCGGGGTCGATATGAGCCAGTACCGTGTCAGGGTCCAGGGCCGGGCCGTCCAAGGTGGCGGATTCCCAATAGGCGGGGTCGTTGTAGCTGGGCTTGAACATATAGCGTTCCGCCTGGACCGACCCGCTGTCAAACTGGTCGGTACCGAGTTCTGTCATCACCGCCGTGGCGACGTAATAATACTCATCCGGGGCGACACTTCGTGCTAAGGGGATAATGAGCCGGTATCGGGGATTTTCGGTGGTGGAGCTATATGTGCTATGGATCACCGCTGCATTCGGAAACGTCATAGTGAACCCGTCAAAGAAGCCCGTTCCCGGGTAATCAACGTCCAGGGCTAAGGCGTCGCGGTCCACAATGGTCGTTTTGCGTCGGTGGAGCCCGGTGCAAGGAGTATCAGATCCGGGGTGCGTTACGGTAGACTCCTGCAGCGACCCGAGGACGTAATTGCCACACTCCCGGTGATCGGCCGGGCTGTCCAGCCAGGACTTGATGTCTCCCCAGCTAATAACGTCCTGCTGCCAGTGAGCGGAGTCGCGCCTTGGCGCGGTGGCGATGTTCAGCAAATCAATGTCTTCCATTTGGTTCCTATCTATTACAGCGGTGAGACTAGGTGGTCCAGGAGCGCCGCTTGGACGGACTTCTTATCCTGGAGCCGGGCCATCACGGCGGTGTCCACTGTACCTTCTGCGATGAGATGATGTATAACGACCGGGTGCTTCTGGCCGGAGCGGGCGATTCGTTTATTGCCCTGCATGTACTCCTCCAGCGACCACGCCGGCGACGTCCAGACAACGGTGTGGCCGCCGTGCTGCAAGTTGAGCCCGTGGCCCGCGCTCGCCGGGTGAGCGAGCAGTACGGGGATTTTCCCGGCGTTCCAGTTGCGGATTACCTCCGGCCCGCCGTCCCCCAGCGCGGTCGCTTCGGGGAAGGCTTTCCGCAGCGCGTCCAGCTCGGCGCGAAAGCGGTAGAACACGAGCACGGGGCTGTCGGTCGCTTCGATGATCTCCTGGAGTGCTTTTGCCTTTTCATTGTGGAATGTGGTATAGGCCCCGCCGCGGATATCGGCGTCGTCCACGTACATGAAGCCCGCTGCAACCTGCGACAACTTGGACGAAAGGACCGCCGCGTTCTCCGCAGTGTGGATTTCTTTCATGGTCATGCCGAGGTCGTTCAAATCGGCGACTAAATCGTCTTTCATCGATTTGTAGACTTTCTTCGCTTTCGGAGGAAGTTTTACTTTCACCTGATTGTATGTTACCGGCGGCAATTGAACGCGGCCTTCGGTTTCCATGGAAAGGCAGATATCCTCGATCTTTTCATGGATCCGTTTATCCGCGCCGGGCCGTAGGTTCCATTCGGTAATGACGCCGTTCGCAAGCTGTCGCCCTGCCACGAAGTACCGATTACGGAACGCCGTGATACCCGTGCCGAGCCGCTTCCCGCCGTCAAGCAAATACACTTGAGCCCACAAATCGAGGAGCCCGTTCGGCGATGGCGTCCCGGTGAGTCCCCAGACGTAATCTTTCCCCTGGACGATTTTCTTCGCAGCTTTCCAGCGGATACTATTCCGCGATTTGAAGCTGCTCATTTCGTCCATGATAAATGTCTTGAACCGGCCTGCGTACGGAACGGCGTCGCGGAGTACGTCCCGGCCGATCACCACGATGTCGGCGGTGCTGTGCTCCAGTATCCCGGCGCGGCGGTTCTTGTCGCCCTGGACCACCTCCACGGTCAGGTCGGGCCGCCATAGCGTCGTCTCATCGGGCCACACAGACTCCGCCACGCGCTTCGGAGCCACCACCAGAGCCGGGAGCATACTAGGTCGCAGGGCCGACAGGCAAATCGCTGTCTTCCCGAGTCCCATGTCTAGGAAGAGCGCGGCCCGGCGGCGGGTCTGTAAGTAGTCCACGGCCTGGAGCTGATAATCTCGCAGCTGCAAGGTCGGGGCGGGTGGGGTCGTGACGGTCATGCGTGGTTCCTCTCAAAAATCGCTCAGCGTCGTCGTGTAGGATCCCGGGGCGTCTGGGAGCCCTGTTACCGAGCTCGCTGCCTAAGCCATCCTAGGATGTCCTGCCAGCCGTACAACACGACGACTCGGGTTCCGAGGGCGGCGGCCCGGTCGTGCCAGACTCGCTGAGCCGGGGACACGGTGCCGTCCGCTGCCTTCAGCTCGACCAAGTGTACCTCACCGCCGGGCAACAGGACTAATCGGTCGGGCATCCCCTTCACCGTCGGTGCCAGCTTGAAAACTCGTCCGCCGAGGTCGCGTCGGACGGCGCGGTGGAATTTCTTCTCGAGGGCGGATTCAGCGGTGCGGTGGTGGGAAGGCGTCATGGTGCAACACTAGCACACTTGTCCAGTTGAACACGATAGTGCATCTACGCAGCAACCCCTATATAACTATATACTGCTCTAGTTATTTCCTTCTTCCTCCCCTTACGTATAGTAACATAAAGTGGCTCAGAGGGCCTAGAGGGCCAAAAGTCCTAAAACATGCGGAAGTTAGAGGGCCAGTTTGAAAGAATTAGAGGGCCATTAGAGGGCCAGTGTGTGAGATTAGGAGGTCCGTTTGAATAAAAACTGTTCAAAACTGGAGTATTTAGCCCAAAATAACGGGAGAAGTAACGGGGTGTTACGGGCGTTATAACAGCTGTATCAGGAACATTTCGTGGGATTTCCCTGGTAACGCTCTAAGGAGCTCAAATAACACAAATAACGGCTGATGGCCCTCTAATAGGAGGCCCTTGGCCCTCTAATGGTCCTCAAAATTTGTCCTATTTACAGAGCAGCCCTCTAAACTCCTTTATTAGTGTCCGAGGCAACCTAATAACGTAATAACATTTGAAACCGGGCGCGAGCTTCTCACCGGTTCGTTTGGATCGCTTTTGAAAGCCATTGTGGCATGAGGTACAGTTGTGGCAGGGTCCCAGCCGGGGCTCGTACTCATGAAAGGAACCATCCCGATGACTCATCTTGCAACGTACCAACCGAACGCGCTCGCCACTGTCCAGCCCGCCGCGCTGGATCACTTCT
>Ga0079226_10001355_pt1 | contig 18751 bp, 15 predicted proteins | sample Poulit2014_FD_76345 | JGI IMG/M metagenome (GOLD analysis project Ga0079226, IMG submission 76345) | Agricultural soil microbial communities from Georgia to study Nitrogen management - Poultry litter 2014 | ecosystem: Environmental > Terrestrial > Soil > Agricultural land | place: USA: Georgia... | reverse complement strand
TGCTTACTAAAAAACTCGAAAACACTAAACCCGCGCCAAGGCCCAAAAACATCAAACCACTGGTGGAAGCGCGCCCTTTGCGCACTAGCCACTCTAAAATTAATGCGGGAGCATGCACAAACACAAGGCCATTACTAATGCCGTTAAGCAGCCGCAAAAAAGCTAACAAAGTAAACCCTTCTGCTTGCGTTTGAAAAAAAGTAGACACCACATGCAACAACAGAGCCCATGGCAGCGCTCGCTGTATCTGCGTAACGCTACTCAAGCGAATGGCTAACATGGCTCCTATGAGGTAGCCGATATAATTCCACGTTGCGATGTCTGCGCCCTGCTGTACCGTGAGCACACCATCTGCAATTAACAAGGGCAGCATCGGTGTATATATAAACCGCCCGAGCGTATGCACTACTAATAATACGATGGCGCCTGCTAAAAGAACCCTTAGCAGTTGCGAAGTTTCGTTACTACTCATGAACACCTACTTTAAAAAATGCTGAGCGCACTGTTCAGTATCACTGCTTGCTATAACAGCATCTAATGGAATTCAGCGTTAGCTATTGCAAAAAAACACCTATTTCTTTTAGTGCCGCTAAACGCTTGCGCTTCGCCATTGACCTTCACCGCATTTTGCGGCACCGTTAACGCTTTTCGGCCGCAAACGCATAGAAGACAAATGACCCCTACTACACACTATCTCAACACCACAGATCAACATCGCATCGCTTTACACCATTGGCCAAGCAATGTTGAACAACCCAAAGGCGTGATGCACTGGCTTCATGGCATGGCCGAGCACGGCTTGCGTTACGGGCCACTTGCACAGGCTTTCAACCAAGCGGGTTGGGAATTTTATGTGCATGATCACCGCGGCCACGGGCAAAGCACAGATAGCGACTGCCCTATTGGCCACTTTGCAGACAATGATGGCTGGAAAAAAGCCCTCAGTGATGTCAGCGTAGTGCAACAGTGGCTACGTAGGGAACATATTAATACTCCCATTGCTTTAGGCGGCCACAGTATGGGGACCTTCTTTGCTCTAAATTGGGCTCAATATTACGCTGATGTGTTACCAATAACGAGCCTAGTGCTTTCCGCCACCGACTACCGTTCGCCAAGCTTCCACTCTTTAAATTCGTTGGTCATTCGTTTTGAGCGCTTACGTAACGGCGCACGTGGTACTAGTTCTTTGTTACGCCGGCTCACCTTCAAGGCTTGGGCAAAAAAGTTTCCTGAAGATAAAGCCGACAGCGCTTGGCTCACTAGCCTAAAAGAAGAGCGAGACCAGTATGACAACGACCCTCTTTGTGGATTCGACTGCACCACACAGTTATGGCTCGACCTTATGGGAGCATTAAGGCATATTCATCGCCGTTCTAAGCTGGCACAGTTGCCGCAAGATTTGCCCATTTTTTTGCTGGCAGGCAATAAAGACCCAATGAGCAATAACGGCCAAAACGTTGCCCAGTTACATAAAGTGCTGCAGCAAACAGGCAGTAACACTGTCGCTTTAAAACTTTATGATGACGCACGCCACGAAATATTAAATGATTACCATCGCGATGAAGCGGTAACTGATATTGTAAATTGGGTAACGCGATAATACGCAAGCCCTTTACAAGAATTAGCAGTTAATGGTTTTTTGGCTGCTACACTGCTAAACCCGCTGACTAACAAAAGAGATACTGAATGACGCTTGCAATTGGGGTGATTGATTCAGGCGTGGGCGGCCTTACCGTTGCTCACGAAATCATGCGTTGCCTGCCCAATGAGAAAGTCATTTACGTGGGCGACTCCTTGCGCTGCCCTTATGGCCCACGTCCCGCAGAAGAAGTAAAAGCTTTTACCAAAGAAATGGTGGCGTTTCTAATGGCGAAACACATCAAACTATTGGTGGTAGCTTGCAATACTGCCACTGCGTTTACGTTGAAAGAGTTGCAAACAGAGCTGCCCATTCCTGTTATTGGAGTGGTGGCACCCGGCGCCAAAGCAGCTATCGAAGCTACTAGCAGCCGTGCCATTGGTGTTATTGGCACACAGGGCACTATCGCTAGTGGCGCCTACAACCGCGCCATCAATGATCTACACAAAGGCATAAACATTGCATCTTTAGCTTGCCCAGATTTCGTGCCGCTAGTGGAACGAGGCGAAACAAACAGCACTGAAGCATATGCCGTAGTGGAGGCAACCCTCTCCCCTTTTATCACGCAGCATGCTATCGATACTCTTATCTTGGGCTGCACACATTACCCTTTGCTTAAAGATACTATTCAGCAAGTGGTGGGCGAACACATTAAGTTAGTGTCTTCAGATAAAGAAATAACCAGAGAAGTAAGAGAGCTCCTCACAAGCCGGCAGCAATTTAACAGCGCCGCCCGTGTCGAACCCCATGAGTTTTATTTCACTGGAGACATCGAAGCATTTAAAAGCACATATAAACGGATTTTTGGCGAACACCAACTGCCTGAAGATAAAATAAAAGTGGCAACCGCAGTGTTATCGTAGGAGCTTATCAATGGAATGGCGCTTTCTTGTTAAACATCTAATTTTCCCGCCCGGCGGGCCTTTGCTACTACTACTTTTTAGCGTGTTTTTTTACTACAGGTATCCTCGCTTATCCCGTGGCGTGCTCGTTACGGCTATCACCACCTTATGGCTTTTTAGCACACCCAAGCTAACGCAGTGGCTTGCAGCACCGCTAGAAACTTATCCGCCCCTCAATATCAAAACACTTAATCCTGAAGATTATGATGCCATTGTAGTGCTAGGCGGTGGCCGTGAAATTTATGGAGAACAATGGGGCGGCCACGATGTTTCTGTGAAGGCCGTGCAACGTGTTCGCTACGCCGCAAAACTCGCCCATGCCACAGGCCTACGAACCCTTACCAGTGGCGGCCTGCATCTCGGTAAAATAAAACCTAGCGAAGCTTTTTTAATGGGCAAGGTGCTCAACGAAGAGTTTGCATTACCCTTCCCCATACTAGAGGAAAAAAGCCGCACCACCTGGGAAAACGCCACCCAAACAGCCGCTATATTATTGTCGTATCATCAACCTCGTATTTTGCTTGTCACCCACGCATGGCACATGAAACGCTCGGTTTGGAGTTATGAACAACAAGGGTTCGAGGTAACACCTGCCCCTGTAGCACCACACAATGCACCGCATGGCCGTCCATTCTTTGGGTTGGTACCTGAAGCCACCGCTTTGCGCGATAACGTACAACTACTCAACGAATGGGCAGGTTTACTGCTCTACCCTTTGAGCTACCGCCCGTAATATTTTTTTATACACCCTATAAACAAAGAAACCCGCACTAAATGCGGGTTTCTAAACTTCAACTCAACCTTTTAGTCGAAGTGCTTTTTCTTTAACTCTGAAAGCGTGGATTTTACGCCCTCGAAACGCTCTTCAAGATCGTCTTTAAGCTTATCAAAGCGATCATCGGCACTGTTTTTTAACTCGTCTAGTTTGCTTTTCAATTCATCGCGCTTGCTCAGCAACTCTTTACGAGACTCTTTCCACTGCACTTCCAGTGAAGCTTTTTTCTCTTTTGCCTTGGCTTCAAGAACATCCAATTCTTGATCCCAGTTTTTTAACCGCTCTGTTAAACGCTCAATATATTCTTTTCTAGAAGACATCATCTTCTCCTTAATAAATGCCCGCATAAAGCTAGAGTGAGCATATGGTGGTTAAAACCAAGAAAGCTTAAGCTTCCTCACTTTTTGCTGCCTGAATTGCCGTTAATGCAATGGTGTACACAATATCTTTTACCAAAGCGCCGCGCGACAAATCGTTTACTGGCTTTCGCAAGCCTTGCAGCATAGGACCAACACTAATGCTTTTAGTGCTACGTTGCACTGCTTTATAAGTAGTATTTCCAGTATTTAGATCTGGAAACACGTAAACAGTGGCTCGGCCGGCTACAGGGCTGCCAGGAGCTTTTTGCTGGCCAACACTTTCAATAGCTGCTGCATCGTATTGCAATGGTCCATCAAGCAATAAGTCTGGGCGTTTTTCCTGTGCAATTTTCGTCGCCTCTATCACTTTTTCCACATCACTGCCCGAGCCTGAGCTGCCAGTGGAATAGCTCAGCATCGCTACTCTCGCTTCAATGCCGAAAGCTTCCGCAGATTCAGCGCTTTGGATAGCAATTTCTGCTAATTCTGGAGCGGTAGGGTCTGGATTTACTGCACAGTCGCCGTACACCAATACTTGGTCGGGCAGCAGCATAAAGAACACAGAAGACACTAGGTTATAGCCCGGCGCTGTTTTAATGAGCTGCAAGGCAGGACGAATTGTGTTTGCTGTAGTATTAATCGCGCCAGACACCAAACCATCCACATGGCCTAAAGCAAGCATCATGGTGCCTAGCACCACGTTATCCTCTAATTGTGCTAAAGCCATGGGTTCGTTAAGCCCCCGATGTTTACGCAGTTCCACCATCGGTGCTACATACTTTTCGCGAATAGTATCTGGGTCTATAATTTCCAACTCTGCCGGCAAAACAATGCCTTTGTTTTCTGCTACTGCTGCTACTTCTTCAGGTTTTGCTAGCAGCACACAACGAGCAATGCCCTTTTCATGGCATTCCACTGCAGCTTGAATAGTGCGTGGCTCATGGCCTTCGGGCAAGACAATGCGCTTATTGGCTTCTTGTGCTCGCAATACCATCGAATAGCGAAACGCAGATGGAGACATGCGGCGTTTCATTGGCTCACCAGCTCGTTCAAGCAGCCATTCACTATCTAAATTATTCGCCACGAATTCAGTGACACGTTCTGCACGCTCAACATCATCCGGCGCAATATCAAGATCTAAGTTATCTATATTGGTGGCTGTTTCGTACGAACCCGTGCTCACCAACATCACCGGCAAACCTTTCTCTATCGCATTATTGCAGAGCGCTAAAATACGTGGGTCTGGCTCGTAATCTACACATAGCAACAAACCCGCTAAGGGCACGCCATTACTCGCCGCAAGGCATGCTGCCACAATTACATCTTCGCGATCACCAGGTGCTATTAACAGGGTGTGTGGTTGAAACAATTCAACCGTGTTCACTAACGCCCGCGCGCAGAGCACTATCTTTTCCACGCGACGTTCTTTTATTTTGCCTTCGTGAAGGATTTTAGCGCCGAGTTTCTTTGCTATATCGTAAGTGCGAGGCGCATTTAACTCATCATTCCACGCTATGCTACCAATGGCTTTAATTTGGCCTGGAGCTAGGCTCGATGCTTTTTCTTTTAGATTTTCCAACAGCCTTGGCTTTTTCACTTTGTTTAATACAAGCGCCAAAGGTCGATCGCCCTGCACACTATTGAACACACGGGCGTGAATATCGATACGATCAAGCAATTCTTCATCTTCAAGTGCATTCGGTGAAGCCACCATAATCACTTGAGCGCCCAAACTGTTGGCCATTTCTGCGTTAACGCGGGCGGCATAGCTCACTTCACGGGTAGGCACAATGCCTTCCACTACCATTACGTCTTTATCTTTAGCCGCTTGGTGGAAGAGCCTAATGCCCTCTTCCAACACTTCATCCCCACGCCCTTCGGCTAACATTTTTTGCGCCACTGAAAAAGCGATAGGAGTTGGGCTTTGGATGCCAAAGGTGTTTTCAATCAACTCTGTCGAACGTTCTGGGCCTTTATCGCTCGGATGGTTTTGCTCCACCAACTTACAAAACCCAACGCGTAAGCCGGCACGCTCAAACACACGCACCAACCCCATACAAACAGACGTTAAACCAACGCGATAGCTGGTTGATGCGACGAAAAATATTTGCATCCTTATCTCCTTATGTGATGCACTGCAACAACGTACATCTTGATGTAATTACTCTGCAATACAGGCTAATGTTTCCACGGCAATTTGGCGTTCTTCATTGGTGGGCACCACCCAAATTTCTGGCGAACCTGGTTGATGAATTTTGCCTGCTTTACCGCCCACATTCTGGCGGTTCAATTCATCATCAATAGCCACGCCAAACAACTTCAAATGAGAGGCTGTTTTCTCACGTATTAGCACCGAATTCTCTCCAATACCACCGGTGAAAATAATGCCATCAAAGCGCTCTAAGGCGCACGCAAGCCCTGCTAAACTTTTTGCCAAACGATAGCAAAACACATCAATGGCCAAACGCGCTGATGCATTTCCTTCACTGCGTGCTTTCTCTAAAGCGCGCATATCATTGGAAAGCCCCGCCGACAATCCTAGCAGGCCACTCTCTTTGTTCAGCATATGATCGATTTTTTCAAGATCCCAACCAAGTTTTCGGTGTAAAAAACCGTGTAAATTTGGGTCTACATCACCACTGCGGGTTCCCATCACGAGCCCCTCTAGCGGGGTAAAACCCATGCTCGTATCAACACTGCGGCCATTCATAACAGCCGCCGTTGAACAACCATTACCTAAATGAGCAGTGAGCCAACCACTGTTCGCTAAATCGATGCCCGCCAACCGTGCGGCCTCTTCCACTACATAACGGTGGCTGGTGCCGTGGAAACCATAGCGGCGCACACCTTGTTCAGTGTAGATTTTTTCTGGAATGGCATAACGGAAAGCGTAATCCGGTAAAGTTTGATGAAAAGCAGTGTCGAACACAGCCACATGCGGAACTTCAGGGAATAGTTTCATGGCAGCTTCAATGCCCAGCAAATTGGCTGGATTATGCAAAGGCGCTAAGGCGGCTGTATCTCTAATTGCCGCAATTGGGGCTTCGTCCAAAATGCAAGCCTCGGTAAAGTGCTCGCCCCCATGCACCACGCGGTGCCCAATGGCAACGAGGCGTCCGTCTGCCACCGTTTGCACCTTGGGCAAAATGCGTGCTAACGCTGCTTTATGATTCGCGTACTCATCTAAAGCTAGTGATTGCTTCTCGCCACTAATAATCCACTTTAAGTCAGCTTCTTTCTCCCCCAAACGTTCTGCTACACCCTCCATGATAAATTCAGATTTTTGAGGATTGACCAATGCAAATTTAATGGAAGAACTGCCGCAATTAACAACAAGCACTAAAGATGAGGCCATAAAATATTCCTTACATTACAAGGTGGGTCCTACCCTAATTAAAAGACTCGCGCAGAGAAACGGTTAAATTAAACACAGGTTGTTCAGCTGTGCTATCGGTGTCGTGGCAGAAATACCCTTCACGCTCAAACTGGAAATTGCGTGCTTCGCCTTGCACTGCTGAGGGTTCAATTTTGCAGCCTTGGCGCACCACTAAAGACTCTGGGTTAAGAGAGCCCATCATGCCCCCTTCAGCTCGGTCTGGGTTTTCTGCTAGGAAAATTCGATCGTATAAACGCACTTCCGCATCCTTTGCATGCGCTGCTGAAACCCAGTGAATAACACCGCGTGGCTTATAGCCTTCAGGGTTTGTACCTAAGGTGTCAGGATCATAAGTGCAGTAAATGGTTTCTATTTCGCCCTGTTCGTTTTTATCCACGCTGGTGGCGGTTATCACATAGCCAGAACGTAAGCGCACAGCACCATCAAGCACCAAGCGCTTGTATCTGCGGTTCGCTTCTTCTTTGAAATCTGCTCGGTCAATCCACAGCTCACCACTCATAGGTACTTCACGCGTACCGAGCGCTTCATTTTGTGGGTGCACAGGCGCAGTTAACGTTTCTTCTTTGCCTTCAGGCCAGTTCGTAATCACTACTTTCACGGGATCCAACACACACATAGCACGTGGTGCATTTTTGTTGAGATCGTCACGAACAGCAGATTCGAGCATGGAAACATCCACCACTGAATCTGCGCGAGCAACACCAATCATATCGCAGAACCGGCGAATGGAAGCGGGAGTATAACCACGACGACGTAAACCAGAAATAGTAGGCATACGAGGATCATCCCAACCTGTTACGTGCCCCTCATCTACTAGCAGCTTTAGGCGGCGCTTACTGGTAACCGTGTAGTTTAAGTTTAAGCGAGCAAATTCAATTTGGCGTGGGCGGCTTGGGAATTCGTGCAAGCCCTCTAAGCTATCAAGCACCCAGTCATATAAGGGGCGATGCGCCTCAAACTCAAGGGTACATAAGCTATGGGTAATGCCTTCAATGGCGTCTGAAATAGGATGTGTGTAATCGTACATGGGGTAAATGCACCATTTATCCCCAGTTTGGTGGTGGCTTTCTTTGAGTACGCGATACAAAATGGGATCACGCAAGTTCATGTTCGGTGAAGCCATATCGATTTTGGCACGCAACACCGCTTCTCCCTGCTCATATTCGCCTGCGCGCATTTTCTCAAACAAAGCTAGGTTTTCTTCTACATCACGCTCGCGATAAGGGCTGTTACGGCCTGGAGTGGTAAAGTTACCACGATATTCGGCGATTTCTTCAGGGGTGGAATTATCCACGTAAGCCAACCCTGCCTTAATCAGTTTGATAGCACATTCGTATAGCTCATCAAAATAATCTGAAGCAAAACGAACTGGGCCATCCCATTTACCGCCTAACCATTCAACGTTATCTTTAATAGATTCAACATATTCAACCGATTCGTTACTCGGGTTGGTGTCATCGAAACGTAAATGGCAATCGCCTTCGTAATCTCTAGCAATGCCGAAGTTAAGGCAGATAGACTTAGCATGGCCTACGTGTAAGTAACCATTTGGTTCTGGAGGAAAACGGGTGATTATTTTGGTGTGTTTTCCGTCGGCTAAATCACGATCAATAATTTGACGAATAAAGTTAGTGGGAGTATCCACGCGCTCTGTCATAGTAATCCGCATTCCTGTGGTAAAAAGCGTAAAAAAAGTTTGATAGTTGTACATCAAACATACGAAACGGTCGGCATTTTAACCTTTGATGTGTCAAAATAGACAATCAAGACGCTTACGTCACCTGAAAAGGCATGATTTCAGCCTAAAACTTCCCGTTTAGGGTGGCGCTAGTGTACAGTTCACGCCTTAGCAGATAAAGCTTGGAGAAATTTCCTTGAAAGTAGAATTAACCACCACCTATGGCAGTATCATTATTGAGCTAGATACTGAAAAGGCGCCGATTACGGCAAACAACTTTGCTCAATACGTTAAAGACGGCTTTTACGATGGCACAATTTTCCATCGTGTTATTAGCAACTTCATGGTTCAAGGCGGCGGTTTTAGCGATTCGTTTGAACAAAAAGAAACCCGCGCCCCCATTGAAAACGAAGCAGGCAATGGCTTATCTAACACCATTGGTGCCGTAGCCATGGCCCGTACGAGCGACCCTCACTCTGCTTCTGCTCAATTCTTTATCAACGTGAACGACAACTTATTCCTTGATAAAGAGCGCAGCCAAGATGGTTGGGGTTACGCAGTATTTGGCCGTGTTGTTGAAGGTATGGACGTTGTGGAAAAAATTAAAGCAGTGCCTACAGGTACACGCGGATTCCATCAAGACGTACCTAAAGAAGATGTCATCATCGAAAAAGCGGTAGTAACGGAAGAATAACCATTACCACCTCACCACACAGCCGCTTTAGTGCGGCTGTGTTGTATTTACCCCTATATGCTTTTTTAACTATGTAGGAAGCCGCACATGAAGCGCTTTATTTATGCACTAATTCTTTTTGTTGCTAGCAGCATCGCTTGGGCCACTAACCCGAGTGTTATTATTGAAACCAGTGTTGGCGATATTGAAATTGAGCTGCTGACGCAAGAAGCCCCCATCACCACAGAAAACTTTCTGCGCTATGTGGATGAAGGTTGGTACAGCGACACCCTCTTTCACCGTGTAATCCCACGCTTCATGATCCAAGGCGGTGGGTTTACGGTACACAACAAGAGCAAAACCAACCACGGCCCTATACAAAACGAAGCTGAAAATGGTTTAAACAATGAGCGTGGCACCGTTGCCATGGCGCGCACTTCTAATCCGCACTCAGCAACCACTCAGTTCTTCATCAACACCGTCAACAACGCAAACTTAAATCATCGCCATAGCGGCCATCCTAACGGCTGGGGCTATGCAGTGTTTGCCAAAGTGGTTAAAGGCATGGATGTAGTTGATGCTATTAGCAATGTGCCCACCACACGCTCTGCCTTTGATGGCTATCCACATGCAGATGTGCCGCAAGAGCCTGTTATTATCAAAAATATTTATCGTGTTACAGAAGTAAGCGAAGAAGCCGCACCCTAATGTAAGCCGCCTGCTCCACAGGCGTTTTCACTTTTAGTTATCTGGATAGTTAGCATGGCTTATACACTTTTCATTTCAGACCTTCACCTAGAGCAGCAACGCCCTGAGCACTTACGCGCTTTAGAAGCACTACTGGCCCAGCACCAAGATGAATGTGAAGCGCTTTACGTGCTCGGCGACTTATTCGAAAGCTGGATAGGTGACGATGATGACACGCCTTTTCACCAACAAGCTATTGCCGCATTTAGGCGCTTTAGCGATGCTGGCAAGCAGCTTTATTTCATGCATGGTAATCGTGATTTTTTATTAGGTGACGACTTTGCTCGCGCTTGCGGTGGGGAGATGTTGGCCGAAGGTACAGTGGTAGATCTTTACGGCACACCAACGCTACTCATGCACGGCGACAGCCTTTGTACCCGCGATGAAAAATATATGCAATTTCGTGCCATGGTGCGCGAGCCATCATGGCAAACCATGATGCTTGAAAAGCCGTTGCAAGAACGCCGCATGATAGCTGAAATGATGCGCATGAAAAGCCAGCAAGACAATGCTAACAAGGCCGAAAACATCATGGATGTTACCGATGCCGAAGTGGTCAACGAAATGGAGAAGCACAACGTTCTCCACCTCATCCACGGCCACACCCACAGGCCTAAGGTGCATGATGTTGCACTAGCAACCGGCAGTGGAAAACGCTGGGTGTTAGGCGATTGGGGCGATTATGGTTGGTATATCATCGCAAAACCCAATGCGCCATTTTCTCTAGAACGCTTTAAGATTGAACCATAAGGCGTTGATTAACCAACCCTTTCAGCATCTCCGGCGGGCAGCCCAGCAGGCATTGCCCGCCAAGAAGCTTCCGTGCATCTAAATACGTAACGCTCATCACCCTCTTCGTCGCTAAGACGTATATCTAGCAAGCGCCCTCTAATGCTAAGTGCTTTAATTTTAATAGGCACGTCGTTTTTCCACGCCTCGCCTGACAACTCCTGAAAGCGCTGCTCTAATGTGATGCGATAGGTATCCCCAGCCTTTGTACGCCACTGCCAACTTCCAGCTACTTGCGCAGGCACAACCCATTTAAAAATACCGATACCACCAAAATCGAGCTCTTGGTCAGGCTTCCATGTACCAATGTCAAAAGAGTGGGTTAAAATGCGCGTGCCAGGATTAAGTTCGCTGAGTAATTTTTCTTTCAGTGAAACATGCACGCTAGGCAGCAAATACATTGTTACCACCGTGGCATCACGTATATCTGCATCTTGCAAATCTGATTCCACGAAACTTACTTTATCTTCAACCCCTGCCCAATGAGCCAAATCACGTGCTTCATCAATACGCACTGGGTTCAGTTCAATGCCTACCCCACGCGCGCCAAACTCCGTTGCGGCCTGTACGACGATAGCGCCGTCACCGGACCCTAAGTCATACACCACGTCGTTTTCATTAACTTGCCCCAACTTCAACATTTCATAGCACATAGCATCGTCGGTGGGCACAAAGGGCGCCAACGAATTGGGCTCATCTTGCTCTGTGTCGTATTCATCAAAAAACATTGTTCACCTAAAAGTTTATGAGGGATAAATGATGGCCACATAGTGGCCGTTTTGGGGCATGAAAGCCATTGAATGATGAGGGTTTTAAGCAGCAGGCACGCCAGAATGAAAACGAAACTCCTCTTCTGGAGCCAGAATGATGTCTTTTTCTTTTGCTACGAAAAAAGCAATTCGATCGCTAATGTCTTCCTCAGCATACTGTTGTGCTAAATGTAGGTAATCCTCGAAATGGCGTGATTCACTTTTCAGCAAATAACGATAATAGCGCCCCAACTCTTCATCCACTAAGGGCGCCAAGGCGGCAAAACGTTCGCATGAGCGTGCTTCAATTAACGCCCCTACAATGAGAATGTCTACCAAACGCCCAGGCTCATAGGTACGCACATGCTTACGCAGTGCACTGGCGTATAAAGAAGGCGTCAAATGACAATAAGCCACTCCACGCTTTGCCATCATGGCCAAAACCTGCTCGAAATGCAGTAGCTCTTCCCGCGCTAATTGGCTAAGCATGCGGAGCAAATCATCACGTTCCACATAACGAAACATGAGGTTAAGCGCTGTGGATGCAGCCTTTTTTTCACAATGTGCGTGGTCTATTAAGAGCAACTCAGGGTTTTGCAACGCCCAATCGAGCCAGGCAGTGGGCGTTTCACAAGCTAAAAAAGCCTTAACAGGCCCTAAATCAACGTTATGCATAGGTTTTATCTGTTACCAATTCTAAAAAACGGGATTATAGCGCATTCCAAGCCAAACCACTGACTTGCACCCCTTTCTAGAGCAGGCATAATTCATCCAACACTTACACTAAGCATTTATATGGCCACTAAAGAAGAAACTCTAAAAGAAAAGATCAAAAGCCGACTAGCCGTGGGGGCGCTACGTTTTTTTTCGCGCTTCTCTTTGTCCACCAATCACAAAATTGGCACCGTCATTGGGCACTTATTGAATGCAATCCCCAATGATACAAAGCGCATCACCCGTATTAACATTGCCTTGTGCTTCCCTCACCTTACTGCGGAAGAACAAACACAATTAGTTAAAGAGGCCTTGCTAGAAGCCGCCAAAGGCACTGTTGAAATGGCGTGGTTTTGGCACAAGCCAGACGAAGCATTAGCAGCCGTTACCGAAGTAATGGGGGCTGATGCCATGCGCACCGCACTGGCCGCAAACGAACCTGTAATTATTCTTGCCCCCCACCTAGGTGCTTTTGAAGTGCTGAACTTTTGGGTAAGCAAAGAGTTTGAGCTGCACGTTATGTACAAACCTTCGAAGATTAAGGCGGTGGACGACCTTATTCTAGCTGGGCGCGAACATTTTGGTGCAACCCTTTACCCCACCACACCGCGCGGCGTAGCTGGCCTCATTCGTCGCTTACGTAAAGGCGGTGTAATCACTGCCATTCTGCCAGACCAGGTACCTGAAAGTAGAAGTGGAACTGTTTTTGCCCCTTTTTATAACCACCCCGCTGCCACCGGCACCATGGGCCCACGTATGGCACAGCAATCTAAAGCCCGCGTTTTTATGGGATGGGCTGAACGTTTGCCTGAGGCGGGTGGCTACCGCATACATTTAACCGCCCCAGATCCAGACATCTACGCAGAGGACCTTGCCACAGCTGCTGCAGGGATGAACCGCACGATAGAACAAATGATTAACACTGCGCCTGCACAGTACATGTGGTCGTACAAGCGCTTTCGACGCGAGACGGAGGGCCATGTAAACCCCTATAAAAAACACAAATAAAGTACGTGGTGCCCACTGCAACGCTATATAAGCCAGCACCACTTTCACCCTGTAGGGCAATCAGGTATACTCTGCCCACTGTAAAACAAGGAATTGACACCTTTCCTTTATCTCCTTAGCGAGATAAAACACCGACAAAAACGAGGGATATCTAGTGTTAGAAGCCTATCGCAAACATGCAGAAGAAAGAGCCGCTCAAGGCATTCCAGCGGTACCGTTGGATGAGCACCAAGTGGCAGAATTGGTTGAACTCCTCAAAAACCCACCCAAAGGTGAAGAGGATTTTCTAGTTGAACTGTTTACCACACGCATTCCACCAGGTGTGGACCAAGCTGCTTACGTAAAAGCTGCTTTCCTTGCAGACTTAGCAAAAGGTGAAGCTACTTCTCCTTTAATTGAAGCTAAAGAAGCGGTACGCCTACTCGGCACCATGCAGGGTGGTTACAACGTCGAGCCACTTATTTCGCAACTCGACAACGAAGAGCATGCACAAATTGCTGCTGACGCACTAAAGCACACTTTATTAGTGTTTGATGCGTTCCACGACGTTGAAGAAAAAGCCAAAGCGGGCAACAAGTACGCGCAGGAAATTATGCAGTCTTGGGCTGATGCTGAGTGGTTCACTGAGCGTCAAGCTGTTCCTGAGAAGTACACTATTACCGTATTTAAAGTACCGGGCGAAACCAACACTGACGACCTCTCCCCTGCGCAAGACGCATGGAGCCGTCCAGACATCCCCCTACACGCTAATGCCATGCTGAAAAACTCCCGTGAAGGCATTGAGCCCGATGTGGAAGGTGAGCTAGGCCCTATTTCTAAGATCAACGCACTCAAAGAAAAAGGCCACCCTGTTGCCTATGTGGGTGATGTTGTAGGTACTGGTTCTAGCCGTAAGTCAGCTACTAACTCAGTATTGTGGCTAACTGGTGATGATATTCCTTATGTGCCAAACAAGCGCGCTGGCGGTATCTGCATCGGCGGCACCATTGCTCCTATTTTCTACAACACAATGGAAGACTCTGGCGCCCTACCTTTTGAAGCTGATGTATCCAAGCTCAACATGGGTGATGTTGTTGATATCTACCCATACGAAGGCAAAATCACCAAGCACGGCAGCGACGAAGTGTTAAGCACTTTCGAACTGAAGTCACAAGTACTTTTAGATGAAGTACAAGCTGGTGGCCGTATTAACCTCATTATTGGCCGTGGTTTAACCACTAAAGCACGTGAATCTCTAGGGCTTGAGCCTAGCACCCTATTCCGTGTTCCTGAGCAGCCTGCTGATACCGGCAAAGGCTTTACCCTAGCTCAAAAGATGGTAGGTAAAGCGTGTGGTTTAGAAGGTGTTCGCCCAGGCATGTACTGCGAGCCCATCATGACCACTGTAGGCTCACAAGACACCACTGGTCCGATGACACGTGACGAGCTGAAAGATTTAGCCTGCTTAGGTTTCTCTGCAGACCTCGTTATGCAGTCTTTCTGTCACACTTCTGCATACCCGAAGCCTGTTGACGTTGAAACGCACCACACCTTGCCTGACTTCATCATGAACCGTGGTGGTGTGAGCTTGCGCCCCGGTGACGGTATTATTCACAGCTGGCTAAACCGTATGTTGCTTCCTGATACCGTTGGTACAGGTGGTGACTCACACACCCGTTTCCCCATGGGTATTTCTTTCCCTGCGGGTTCTGGCCTAGTTGCTTTCGCAGCCGCCACAGGTGTAATGCCTTTGGATATGCCTGAATCAGTACTAGTTCGCTTTACTGGTGAAATGCAGCCTGGTATCACCCTACGTGACCTCGTACACGCGATTCCTTACCAAGCAATCCAAGACGGTTTATTAACTGTTGAAAAAGCCGGTAAGATCAACGTGTTCAACGGCCGCGTACTAGAAATTGAAGGCTTAGAGCACTTAACCGTTGAGCAAGCGTTTGAACTCTCCGACGCTTCTGCTGAGCGTTCCGCTGCGGGCTGTACTATTACCCTTAGCGAAGAAAGTGTTACTGAATACTTGAAGTCCAACATGGCACTCCTACGTTGGATGATCGCCAATGGCTACGGCGATGCTCGTACCATTGAGCGTCGTATCGGTAAGATGCAAGAGTGGTTGGATAACCCAAGCCTCATGCGCGCTGATGAAGATGCCGAGTACCATGAAGTAATCGAAATCAACATGAGCGAAATCAAAGAGCCTATCGTGTGCTGCCCTAACGACCCAGATGATGCGAAGCTATTATCTGAAGTAGCCGGCGACCGAATTGATGAAGTGTTCATTGGTTCGTGCATGACCAACATTGGTCACTTCCGTGCTGCAGGTAAGCTACTAGAGCAAGTGGAAGGTGGTTCACTCACTACACGTCTCTGGATTGCTCCACCTACTAAGATGGACCAACAGCAACTTTCTGATGAAGGTTACTACAACATTTACGGCCGTGCCGGTGCACGTACGGAAATGCCAGGCTGCTCCTTGTGCATGGGTAACCAAGCACGTGTAGCACCTAAGAGCACTGTAGTGTCTACTTCTACCCGTAACTTCCCTAACCGTTTAGGCCAAGGTGCAAACGTATACCTAGCCTCTGCGGAATTGGCAGCAGTAGCAGCGGTAGAAGGCAAATTACCTTCCGTAGAAAAGTACATGGAATATGCAGCAACTATTAATTCCATGTCTGGTGAAATCTACCGCTACTTGAACTTCCACGAAATGGATGAGTTCACAGAAGCAGCAGAAGGCAAGATCTCTGTGGCACAAAACCACTAAGTTCTACGCTTTCTACGAAGAAGCCCAGCTTTTAGCTGGGCTTTTTTGTGGGTGCTTGTTACATATTTTTAGGTAACACAGGTCGTCACAGAGATTCTTTTTGCTATTTATGACATTTATAAATATCTCGTTAGAATAACACTTCCAACTGAGCAACTGTGCTTATGCACTTAAGTTAAGGGTTTCACGTGAAAAACTCATCTGCACGAGAAAAAACCATAAATCCCATGGTTTTTTTCACCTCTGCCTTCTTCATTACTGCGTTAGTCGTTTTCGCCAGTATTCTCCCTGAAACAGCCAACACTTATTTCACGCAAATACAAAGTTGGATCATTGATCACATTAGCTGGTTTTACGTATTGACAGTGGCCATCATCCTGTTGGCTGCGCTGTATCTTGCTATTACACGCTATGGCGACATAAAACTTGGCCCCGACCACAGTGTGCCCGATTACAATAGAACCTCCTGGTTTGCCATGCTGTTTTCAGCAGGCATGGGGATTGGGCTAATGTTTTTTGGCGTGGCTGAGCCAGTGATGCATTTTATTGCACCACCGTTAGGTGAGCCAGACACCATTGAAGCCGCGCGTGAAGCAATGAAACTAACCTTCTTCCATTGGGGCCTACATGCTTGGGCCATTTACGCCATGGTGGCGCTAATTCTGGCTTTCTTTTCATATCGCCATGGTTTACCGCTCACCTTACGCTCTGCGCTGTACCCATTAATAGGCGAGCGCATTTACGGCCCCATTGGAGATGCCGTAGATATTCTTGCGGTTATTAGCACTATCCTTGGTATTGCAACGTCTCTAGGTTATGGCGTATTACAAATTAACGGCGGCTTCAATTATTTGCTTGGCCTTCCCATCGGCACCTATGTTCAAGTGCTCCTTATTATTAGTATTACAGCTCTCGCTACCTTCTCTGTCGCCACAGGTTTAGATAAAGGTATTAAGCGTTTATCTGAAATAAATTTAGGCTTAGCGGTTGTTTTGCTCGCTTTAATTTTGGCACTCGGCCCAACAGTATTGCTGCTGCAAAGCCTTGTGCAAAATACAGGTGGCTACCTTGCCGAAATCGTTTCTAAAACCTTTAACCTCTATGCCTACGAACAAACTGATTGGTTGGGGGGATGGACACTATTCTATTGGGGCTGGTGGATAGCTTGGTCCCCTGCAGTAGGTATTTTTATTGCGCGTATTTCTCGTGGCCGTACCATTCGTGAATTTATCACTGGTATTTTACTGGTACCCACTGGCTTCACTTTTTTATGGATGACGGTATTTGGTAACACTTCCATCAATATGATTATGCATGAAGGGTTAACAAGCTTGGCAGATACTGTTCAAGCCGATAGTTCCTTAGCCCTGTTTGCCTTTTTGGAGCAGTTTCCCTTTTCTTTTGTGCTGTCGTTCGTAGCAGTGTGTATGGTGATTTTGTTTTTCGTTACTTCAGCAGATTCAGGTTCGCTAGTATTGGATATGCTGGCTTCAGGTGGTCGCACCGATACACCACTATGGCAGCGTGTTTTTTGGGCATCCTCCACAGGAGTGGTGGCCATCACTTTATTAATCAGCGGAGGCTTACCAGCCTTACAAACCGCATCGATTGCGAGTGCGCTGCCCTTTTCACTGATTTTACTCACCTCCATTTGGGGATTATTCAAGGCGCTACATGTGGATGCCACTAAACGTCAATTAAAATTACAGGGCATGATCCACTATTCACGTCATCAATTAAGGCCTGGGGGATGGCAACGTCGGCTACGCAGCATGATGATGTTTCCGCGTCGTTCCCACGTAAATCGATACATCGACGAAGTGGTCGTGCCTGCACTGGAGGAAGTAGCAGAAGAAATACGCAAGCAAGGCTATATCGCCGAAGTGGAAGTAACGGATGAAAAGTGTTGCAAGCTTGAAGTGATGCACAGTGGAGACGTGAATTTTGTTTATAAAGTAGAGCCTAGGGCTTACATAAGGCCCGACTTTATGACGCCTGATGATTCCGAAGTGCAGGCAGAAAACGAAGAGCCAGAAAAGCGCAAGTATTTTCGTGCTGAGGTGCACTTGATCGAAGGCGGTCAAGATTACGACATTATGGGTTGGCTACGTGAAGAGGTCATAGAAGATATTCTCGATCAGTACGAGCAGCACATGCATTTTTTACATGTTATGCGCTAATTGCCCCTTAAAAGCTCCAACTACCAGCTGGAGCTTTTAAACATACATATCCCATCCGGTATTAAGTAACCCAACTGGCTTCTCGCTTGCTTTGCGATGCGCCACTTGCAGCAATTTGCGTTGGGTTCACTTCCACGTAATTAGCGGCATCAGTGATGTATTCAGGGTGCCCGTATTCTCGCAACAAACGTTTTAAACGGCGCACTAAAATTTTATCCGCCACCCCTTCAACAACAGGTATTTTAAGTGCTGCGAGATGTGCCATTATCTGCGGTGTTATGTAAGCACTGGCCGCGCCAGACAACAAATAATCTAACGCATTAGGCTCCACACCCATCTCTTGCGCCTTGGATTTATCACTGCCGCGCAAAAATACACGGCGG
>Ga0079226_10001354_pt1 | contig 18758 bp, 15 predicted proteins | sample Poulit2014_FD_76345 | JGI IMG/M metagenome (GOLD analysis project Ga0079226, IMG submission 76345) | Agricultural soil microbial communities from Georgia to study Nitrogen management - Poultry litter 2014 | ecosystem: Environmental > Terrestrial > Soil > Agricultural land | place: USA: Georgia... | reverse complement strand
TTTAATTATGGAACATATGACTTTAATACTCCTAATTTTTATTCGAAATTTGCTAGAGGCAAGCTCCTTTACAGTCTAAGCTTATCGGATTTCACTGATTTCTTTCAATATTACAGAAAAGAAGACAGATGGATCACTGAACAATTATTAAATTTAAATAACAATCAGAAAAAAGCAGTATTCCAGCTTCTAATGGAAAATGCTAAACCAGAAAACCGTGAATATTTATATGATTTTACTTATGATAATTGTGCTACGAGAATACGTGATATATTAAGCCTGGCTCTTGAAGATAAAATTGACTTTCCCACTACACAGACTAATACTAGTTTTCGTGACTTAATTCAAGAAAATCTTCATTCAAATACATGGGGGAGCATAGGAATACAATTAGCTCTGGGAGCATCCATGGATCGACATATTTCTAGACTAGAGCAACAGTTTCTTCCTAATTATGTATTAAAAGCTAATACTGAAACTCACATTAAAAATAATAATAAAGGTTGGTTTCCTTTAGTCAAAGAAACAAATTATCTTAATAAACAAAAGAAAATCAAAAAAAGTAGTTTCTCTATTACAAGCCCTTGGGTGATATTTAGCATTCTTGGAGCACTTCTATTCATAAGTGTATGGAGAGATAAAAGAAATGAAAACCGAACAAAATATGTAGATATAACAATATTCACTATAACAGGAGTAATAGGATTAATACTTGTATTTCTGTGGTTTGGCACCGACCATCAAGCTACAAAATTCAATTATAATATTTTGTGGGCATTTCCTCTCAATATTTTCTTTATTAAAACAATCTCAAGTAATAATTACAATAAAAGAATAATACAGTTTATAAATTTATTGAGAATATTATTATTTTTAATGTTTTTCCATTGGGTTACAGGAGTTCAAAAATTCCCTATACCTATTTTACCTTTATTAATTGGATTGTTGATAAGATATAACTACCTTGTTAACTTCTATACTAAAAAGAGTGACAAAACGAGCATAAACACCTATCTCTAAGAATATTACATAGTTATCCACAATTATTATTGAATTGTGGATAACTACATTAACATCGTGGATAAGTTTTTTCATGAAGTAAATAAAACTCTTTAATAATTTATCAAACTCATCACTTTAAAAATGAACTATATCTCTGTAGAAAATATTTATAAATCTTATGGTGAACACGAAATATTTTCAAATGTATCATTTGGAATTAATTCTGGTCAAAAAATAGGTTTTATCGCTCCCAACGGATCAGGGAAAACAAGCTTACTTCGCATTTTATCTGGGCATGAAGCTCCAGATTCTGGAGAAGTTAACACTCGTAATGGTATAATCATTAGTTTTTTACAACAGGATCCTCATTTTAATGAAGAAATAACAATAGAAGAAACCATTCTCGCCTCACCCAACCCTATTTTAAAAACCATTACCAATTATGAAAAGGCAATAAAAAATCCTGAAGATACTGAAACCCTACAAAAAGCGCTAGATGCCATGGATATCGAACAAGCTTGGGATTTTGAAACACAATACAAACAAATTTTATCAAAGCTAAAATTAGAAAATTTAGAACAAAAAATAAAAACTCTCAGCGGTGGCCAGAAAAGAAGATTAGCTTTAGCCATTACTATATTGACGAACCCAGATGTATTATTATTAGACGAACCCACAAACCATTTGGATTTAGAAATGATAGAGTGGCTAGAAGCCTATTTTATAAAAGAAAACATAACCCTTTTTATGGTTACACACGATCGTTATTTTTTAGACCGTGTTTGCAACGAAATATTAGAATTAGACCAAGGAGAATTTTATAGTTATAAAGGGAATTATAGTTATTACTTGGAAAAAAGACAACAACGTGTTGAGACAAAAGAGATAGAAACGTCTAAGGCTAAGCAACTTTACAAGAAAGAATTAGAATGGATTCGTCGACAACCTAAAGCAAGGGGTACAAAAAGTAAATCAAGAATCAATAACTTCTCTGATATTCATGATCGAGCAATGGCACTCAAAGAAGACCACGAAATCCAATTAGAAATAAACATGGAACGTCTTGGAACTAAAATTGTTGAGGTTCACAACATTAGTAAGAGTTTTGGAGATAAATTATTATTTAAAAATTTTAGTTATAATATTAAAAGAGGAGAACGAATTGGAATAATTGGGAAAAATGGAACTGGAAAATCTACATTTTTAAAAGTTATCACGGGTAAAACTTTAACTGACACTGGAAAAGTTATAATAGGAGACACTATAAAGTTCGGTTATTATAGTCAAAAAGGATTACAAATTAAACCAGGGCAAAAAGTTATTGATGTAATTAAAGAGTTTGGAGATTATATACCTTTAAAAAAAGGAAGGCAAATTTCTGCTCAACAACTATTAGAACGTTTTCTATTTGATAGAAAAAAACAATATGATTTTGTCGAAAAATTAAGTGGGGGAGAACAAAAAAGACTTTATTTATGTACGGTATTAATCACCAACCCAAATTTTTTAATACTAGACGAACCTACTAATGATTTGGACATTATCACTCTTCAGGTTCTTGAAAACTTTTTATTGGATTTCCCAGGATGCTTAATAGTAGTTTCACACGACAGATTCTTTATGGATAAAATCATTGATCATCTCTTTATCTTCAATGATGATGGAGAAATAGATGGTTTTTCGGGTACATATTCTGACTACAGAGATTATGAAGAGAAAAGAGCACAAGCTGAAAAAGAAATACCTAAAAACAACAAAGCATTAAAAGAAAAAAATACAACAAGAGCTTCTCTAAGCTATCAAGAACGAAAAGAATACAACAATTTGGAATCTCAGATTAATAAATTAGAAATTGAAAAAGAGAAATTGGAGAAAGCTTTCTCTATAGAAGAATGGGATATTGACACTATAAATTTAAAGTCTGAAAAGCTACAAAAAATCCTTATTGAAATCGAAGAAAAGATGGAACGATGGTTTGAATTAAGCATCAAGATAGATGAAAAATAAATGAAAATGAGACGAATAGCATGGAAATTCTCTTTCTTAATTAAATCTACCAATCAGCATGGTGTCCATTCACCATTTGTTTATTTCTTTTTAACAAAAGGAATTTACAACTCTAGTCACAAATATAAAAACTTGTCTAAAAACAGTCGTATTCTCCAATCAACCCTAGATTATTTTCATGTGGAAAATGTCATTGGGATATCTGCAAATAGGATGAATAACCTTCATACAAATCCAAGAAAAAAAAAATATAAGAAACTCTATTATATTCCTGATCTTACATATTATGATGAAAAATCTTTCCAAACATTGATTTCTTCTGTAAATGAAGATAGTATACTTTATATTAACAACCCGTATAAATCAATAAAAACATTAAATAACTGGAATAATCTTTGTAGAAGTAACCTATTCAATGTTAGCATAGATTTTTTTGTTTCGGGATTATTATTTAAAAGATCTGAACAACAGAAAGAACATTTCAGACTCCGAGTGTAACAAAAGTTAATATACATCTACTTATTATATAAAACAATTAATGATTATGAATAAGAAATTTTTTGTCAAAGGAAAAACAAAAAAAACATATCTATTTCTAACACTTGTTTCATTCCTTTTGTTTTCAATATCTTCCATTTTAACTTATTTTAATGGGACAGATAGCTCTTCTCTAGTGAATACTAACATTTTTACTTTTATATTATCATTGAGTTTTTTTATACAATATCTGATGTGCAAACGTTGGATAATTATATTCTCAGGGGACACTTTAGCTTTACGTTTTCCTCTAACTTTCAAAAGAATAAACATTCCTCTACATTCAGCAAAATTTGTTCGCCTTATAACAGGCGATATTAAGATAAAGTCAGAACACGAATATGAAATTAGCAAAGATTATCTCGATGCAGAAGATTATGAAAAGTTATTACAATTATTAGATTTATAATATCAAATATGAAAAATTTTAATCTCATCGACGTACAAGATATTATTAGAAACTTTCCTTTAGGCCAAGAAACTATTAAAGTTTTAAAAGGCATTAATTTACAAATAAAGAAAGGAGAGTATGTAGCTCTAATGGGACCTTCTGGTTCAGGTAAATCTACTTTTATGAATCTTCTCGGGTGTTTAGACACTCCTAGTGGGGGTAAATACTACTTAAACGGCAAAGATGTCAGCAATATGACAGACGATGAATTAGCTGAAATTCGTAATAAAGAAATTGGTTTTGTTTTTCAGACATTCAACTTACTTCCCCGTACTACTGCACTTGACAACGTTGCACTACCCATGATTTATGCTGGAAAGAATAAAGAAGAACGTTTGAAGAGAGCGGAAGTAGTATTAAAAGAGGTTGGCCTAGGTGACAGAATGGATCATCATCCTAATCAATTATCTGGTGGGCAGCGCCAAAGAGTTGCAGTAGCAAGAGCACTAGTTAATAAACCTTCAATCATATTAGCCGATGAACCCACAGGGAATTTAGATTCAAAAACCTCAGTAGAAATAATGAATCTTTTTAATAAGATACATAGTCAAGGAAATACTGTAATTTTGGTCACTCATGAAGAAGATATTGCAGAAAATGCTCATCGAATCATTAGACTTCGTGATGGATTAATTGAAAGTGATACTAAAATAAAATGATACATACGATTCTATTCTTAGATTTTCTACCTGATGATTTGACTACCATTCTCATCATAGCTGTCATCTTATTTTTAATAGCGATCTTTTGGTCTTATCGAGCAAATAAAAGTCGTAAAAACATACGTTCTCGTAACTTTAGAGAAAGATATTATGAAAAACGCCAAAAGAAATAATTTACTTTCTCAAATCGTTTTAGTGCCATAAAATAATCGTAAGTTTACGTAAAATAATGACCCCTTATGAAAATATATACTAAAACTGGTGATAAAGGTACTACCGCACTATTTGGTGGTACGCGTGTGCCTAAACATCATATCCGCATTGAAAGCTATGGTACAGTAGATGAGTTAAATTCACATATCGGCTTGATACGCTCACAATCTAAAATTCCTCCAAGATCTAAAGAAATTCTTATCCATATTCAAGATAAGCTTTTTACATTAGGTGCTATACTTGCTACCGACCCAGAAAAGGCTATTCTTAAGAGTGGTAAAGATCGATTAAATATTCAAAAAATTGAATCCGTGGATATTGAACTCTTAGAAAAAGAGATTGATCGCATGAATATGGATCTACCTCCTATCACTCATTTTGTTTTACCAGGCGGTAACAGCATCGTGTCATATTGTCATATCGCAAGATGTGTATGCCGTCGTGCTGAACGTATTACAACCCATCTAGCCGAAAATGAAATGGTTGATTCTAGCATTATCCAATACTTAAACAGATTATCAGATTATTTGTTTGTATTGGCACGAAAGTTGACTTATGCTACCCATGCCGAAGAGATTAAATGGATACCTCCAAAACTGTAATAAGTTTGTACCCGAAAAGATTTCTCTCTGTATCTACGTTCTTACTTATATAATTAAAAACTAAATTCAGGGAAATAACTTGCATTAGTCATAAATAATTTTATTTTTGCAAAAACAATAAAACAATTAAGTGGTATGTACTGGACTTTAGAATTAGCATCTTATTTGAGTGATGCACCATGGCCTGCTACAAAGGATGAATTAATTGATTATGCAATCCGAACTGGAGCCCCTCTTGAAGTAGTAGAAAATCTTCAAGCTATAGAAGATGAAGAAGATGACTCATATGATTCTATTGAGGAAATTTGGCCAGATTATCCCACAGATGAAGACTTTCTGTGGAATGAAGATGAATATTAATATTATATACAATAAAAAGTCTCTCTACAACAGAGACTTTTTTTATGTTTTCACATTCGAATTTTTATTGAATATTGTAAATAATCACAAAGTGCATTCACTTTTATATTAATTATACAATGGCAAATAACAAGATATTATTACCCTTTTCACATGGCTTAGATTTATTTATCAATAAAGCTTAAAAAATAACACTTTAACCTATGGGATTCTTAGACACCATATTAAAAATATTCGTTGGAGACAAATCCAAAAAAGACATCAAAGAAATTCAACCAATAATCGAACAGATTAAAAAGGTTGAACCCGCCATTTCAAAATTATCTTTAGATGAATTGCGAGCTAAATCTGATGAGTTCCGAAGTATTATCCAAAATGCCCAAAAAGACATTCAAACTAAGATTGATACTTTGCAACTAGAAGCAGATGCAACAAATAATATAGATGAAAAAGAATCACTGTATAAAAGAATAGATGACTTAAAAGATAAAAGTTACGAAGAAGAACGAAAAACCTTAGATAAAATTCTCCCTGAAGCCTTTGCAGTTATCAAAGAAACTGCAAGACGATTCACAGAAAATAAAACTTTGGAAGTTACTGCCACTGCTTTTGACAGAGCACTTTCTGGAAACAAGGAGTATGTGACTATAGAAGATGATAAAGCCATATGGAGAAATTCTTGGGATGCTGCAGGAAGCAATATTGTCTGGAATATGATCCACTATGATGTACAACTTATAGGTGGTGTAGCTTTACATCAAGGAAAAGCTGCAGAAATGCAAACAGGAGAAGGAAAAACATTAGTAGCGACCTTACCTGTTTATTTAAATGCATTAGCTGGAAAAGGCGTACACTTGGTCACTGTAAACGATTATCTTGCTAAACGTGACAGCGAATGGATGGGCCCCTTATATGAGTTCCATGGTCTGAGTATAGACTGCATTGATAAACACAAACCTAATTCAGCAGAACGCAGAAAAGCTTATAATGCTGACATTACGTATGGTACTAATAATGAATTTGGTTTTGACTACTTACGTGATAATATGGCACATTCACCAGAAGATTTAGTACAACGCCCACACCATTACGCTATTGTAGATGAGGTTGACTCTGTGCTTATTGATGATGCAAGAACACCATTAATTATTTCTGGACCTGTTCCTGAAGGAGATCGACATGAGTTTAATGAGTTAAAACCACAAATCGATAACTTAGTAAATCTCCAACGTCGGTACCTTACAGGTGTGTTAGCAGAAGCAAAGAAAAAAATTGCTGAAGGTAACGAAAAAGAAGGAGGTTTCTTGCTGCTCAGAGTATATAGAGGGCTCCCAAAAAATAATGCCTTGATTAAATTCTTGTCAGAAGAAGGTATGCGTGCAATACTTCAAAAAACTGAGAACTTCTATATGCAGGATAACAATAAGGAAATGCCAAAGGTAGATCAGGAACTTTATTTCGTTATCGAAGAACAAAATAATCAAATAGATTTAACAGACAAAGGAATAGAAGTACTCTCAGGAAAAGATGATCCTAATTTCTTTGTTATGCCAGAAATGGGGACTGAAATTGCCAGAATTGAAGCAAAGAAACTATCTACAGAAGAAGAGGCTAAAGAAAAGGAAGAATTATTCCGTGACTTTGCTATAAAAAGTGAACGCATTCATACTCTAAATCAGCTTTTACGTGCCTATACTTTATTTGAGAAAGATACTGCTTATGTAGTTATGGATAATAAAGTCATGATTGTGGATGAGCAAACGGGACGTATCATGGATGGAAGACGATATAGCGATGGACTCCATCAAGCTATTGAAGCCAAAGAAAATGTAAAAATAGAAGCGGCTACTCAAACCTTTGCAACTGTTACTCTACAAAACTACTTCCGTATGTATCGTAAACTTGCAGGTATGACGGGTACAGCTATTACTGAAGCAGGAGAATTATGGGAAATTTATAAATTAGATGTAGTCGAAATTCCTACTAATCGTCCAATTGCAAGAGAAGATAAGCAAGATAAAGTTTACAAAACCAAACGTGAAAAATATAATGCTGTAATAGACGAAGTCGTAGCATTGTCTAAAGCCGGAAGACCCGTGCTTATTGGTACAACATCTGTAGAAATTTCGGAACTATTAAGTCGCATGCTTAATATGAGAGGAGTTAAGCATAATGTTCTTAATGCTAAACTTCATCAAAAAGAAGCAGAAATTGTTGCAGAAGCTGGAAAAGCAGGAATAGTGACTATCGCAACAAACATGGCAGGTCGTGGTACCGACATTAAATTAAGTGAAGAAGTTAAACAAGCTGGAGGATTAGCTATTATAGGTACTGAAAGACATGATTCTCGAAGAGTTGATAGACAGTTGCGTGGACGTAGCGGTCGACAAGGAGATCCAGGAAGTTCACAATTCTATGTTTCCTTAGAGGATAATTTGATGAGATTATTCGGTGGCGATAAGATCTTTAAAACTATGGATCGATTCGGTGGTCTTAAGGAAGGGGAAGTCATCCAGCATCCTATTATTTCGAAATCTATTGAACGTGCTCAGAAAAAAGTTGAAGAAAATAACTTTGGAGTTCGTAAAAGACTTTTAGAATACGATGATGTAATGAACGCACAACGTGAAGTAGTTTATAAACGTCGTTACAATGCTCTATTTGGGGAACGACTACAAATAGATATTGCCAATATGTTATATGATATTTCAGAATCAGTCACTGAAACAAATAAACTTACGCATGATTTTAAAAATTTTGAATTTGAATTAATGCGTTATTTTGCAATGTCCTCCCCGATTTCGGCAACAGAATTTGATAGAAATTCTGTGTCAGATATTGCAGGACAACTGTATCAAGCTGCTTATCAACATTATGAGCAGAAAATGGAAGCAAATGCAACTACTGCTTATCCTGTTATCGAGAATATTTATGAAAACCACCGAGACAAATTTAAGAGAATCCTTGTTCCTTTCACTGATGGAGTAAAAACTCTAAATGTTGCAACTGATTTAGAAAAAGCATACGAAACTCATGGTAAACAATTAATTCATGATTTCGAAAAAAATATCACACTCGCCATTATAGACGATGCATGGAAAACTCATCTTCGCAAAATGGATGAACTAAAACAGTCTGTACAATTAGCGGTGCACGAGCAAAAAGATCCATTACTTATATACAAATTTGAAGCATTCGAACTTTTTAAACAGATGCTTGACAATGTTAACAAAGAAGTTCTTTCCTTCCTGTTTAAGGGTGAATTACCAAAACAAGATCAAGAGCAGATACAAGATGCAAGACGAGTAGAGAAACCTAAAGAAAAGCTTGAAACTCAAAAAGAGGAAGTTCTTAATATGGACGAACGAGCTCAACAAGCAAGACAAGCTGGACAAACTACTCAACCTCAACAACAAGTGACAGAAACTATTATTAGAGACAGACCCAAAATTGGAAGAAATGATAGAGTTACTATTCAGAATATTAAGACAGGAGAAAAACAACAAATTAAATATAAACATGCTGAACCTCTTATCGAAGCAAATGAATGGGTTTTAGTAGAGTAAAATAATTATATATCGATAAACTCCACTTTTAAAAATTTAGAAGTGGAGTTTTTATTTAAGTTTTTTAAAATCAAAACAACAAACCAAATTCTATAAGTATCATTCTATTTCTCTACAGACTTTTATGGTAATATTATCTTTAAAAACCTTACAATAAGGACAAATTTCTTTAGTTTTCTGTATTAAGATTATTGCATCTTCATCTTTTAAATCTGGGAGAAAGCAATTCAAATTTATTTTCAAAAAAAGCTTCTTATTTTCATCCTCTTTAAGACATACTTTTGATGTGATTGAAAAGTTTGATTGTAGTTCAATTTGATGTTCTTTAGCTACCTTTTCCATTAAAGAACCAAAATTTGCACCGTATGCAGCACCTAGTAATTCTTCTGGATTTGTCCCTTCACGATAATTGCTGCCCAAACTTTCAAAAGAAGAAAGAGACAATCGAAAGCTCCCACTTTCTGAACGCACACGACCATTACGCCCGCCTGTCGTAATAACTCCCGCAGTATGTTTTGTTTCCATAAATTAATTAATTAAGTATATTTATACTTTAAAAATAAGACTTCTTTTGAATAGAGAAAAATAATTAAAATTTATTACCATCGAATTAACTAAACTTGACAATAAAAAATAAAAATATAAGCGCATTAAATGAGAAAAATGGAGTAAACCGTCCAGACTACATTAATATTGATAAAATATCAAAAATCAAATCTCAAATACAAAAGAATATAGATCCGTTAGCCTTAGCTCATCGTGTTCTTGCAGGAGATCGAGTAGCTTTAAGCCAAGCTATTACAATAATTGAAAGCACAGCTATTAAACATCAAAAAAAAGCTAAGATAATTATACAAGAATGCTTAACATCACGTAAAGAGTCAATACGGATTGGAATTACAGGTGTTCCAGGAGTAGGCAAAAGCACTTTTATCGAAAGTTTTGGAACATTATTAACCTCTAAAGGTTATAAAGTAGCAGTTCTCGCTGTCGATCCAAGCAGTTCAGTAACCAAAGGAAGTATTTTAGGTGATAAAACAAGAATGGATATTTTATCTAAGGATCCTAATGCTATTATACGTCCCTCCCCAGCTGGCGAGTCATTAGGAGGAGTAGCTAGGAAAACAAGAGAGACTATCCTACTATGTGAAGCGGGAGGCTTTACCCATATCCTTGTAGAAACAGTAGGGGTTGGTCAAAGTGAAACAGCTGTACATTCTATGACTGATTTTTTCTTACTTTTAAAATTGGCTGGAGCGGGCGATGAATTACAAGGTATTAAAAGAGGAATTATGGAAATGGCTGATTTAATCTTAATTAATAAAGCTGATGGAGAAAATATTACAGCAGCTAGAAGAGCTAAAGCCGAATTCAGTCGTGCTTTAAAGCTGTATCCACCTAAAAACACAGGCTGGAAGCCTGTAACAGTAATCGGAAGTGGGTTACATAAAAAAGGGTTGGATAAGGTTTGGGAAAATATTAGAGAATATAAAAACATTACAAACCGCAATAAAACATTCTCTACTAAACGAAGAGAACAAAATAAATTTTGGCTTTTACAAACTATTGAAGAACAATTAAAATTAAGATTTTACAATAACCCACAAGTGAAAAACAATCTTGAAGAAATTATAAAGAAAGTAGAAGAGCAAAAGATTACCCCATTTGAAGCTGCTCAATTCTTATTAGAATTATAAAAATGTCAGAGTTTACAATTATTGTTCCTGTATATAATGAGGAAGAAAATTTAGTGCGTTTACAAAAGAAACTTATAGATTTTTTTAAAATTTCTTTAATTGAAAGTCAGGTCTTATTTATTGATGATGGTTCTACAGACTCTAGCAAAAAATTAATTAAACATATTTGTCAGAAAGATTCAAGATTTAAAGCTATTTATCTTTCTAAAAATTATGGGCTTAGTACTGCTTTAAAAGCTGGATTTGATAATGTTCAAACGAAATATACGGGTTATATAGATGCGGATTTACAAACTTCTCCTTTAGATTTCAATCTTCTCCTGAAATATAGAAGTAATTATGATCTTATTATTGGTAGGCGTCAAAAAAGAAATGATACTTATATAAAAAAAATAAGTTCTAAAATTGCTAATTCAGTAAGAATTTTTTTTACCAAAGATGGAATAAGTGATACAGGCTGTCCCCTAAAAGTAATTCGAACCTCTTATGCTCAACGTATTCCTATGTTCAAAGGAATGCATAGATTTTTACCTGCTATGGTCCTATTAGAAAAAGGAAAAGTAAAAGAAATTGAAATACAACATTATGCTAGAGTTGCAGGTAAATCAAAATTTGGACTCCATAATAGATTCTGGGGTCCCCTTAGTGATTGTTTTGCTTATTTATGGATGAAAAGAAAGTATATTCATTATGAAATAAATAACGAAGAAATAGATCACTCATCCTCTGAATAGCGTCTTAGTTCTCTTTCGTAAAAAATCATTGCTTTTTCAATAATTTTAGGTCCTTCTACCTGTAGTTCTTCCTGATCTTGTTGAGTAAACTCTTCAAGCCATTCGACGTCACCGTCAGCAACATTCAATATAAACCTTGGATATTCTAAATGTACTATATATGTGGAATTAGGAAACTCAGTATTATCACCTAAAAGAAATTCGGGAAGTTTTTTCATGTCTTAATTATAAAAATATTTAAAAAATTGCAAAGCATCTTAATTACTATTGTTAGTCTCGATTAATTTTCAAGAATCAATTTATTAGTCAATCTATTAAAACGAATATAGAGTAACGCTCCTGAAACACTTAAACCCAATAATAAGCCGATCCATATGCCTTTACTCGCTAAATCAGTATAATTACTTAAATAGAATGATGTCGGGAACGCAATTATCCAATAAGAAATAAAAGTGATAATAGTAGGAATTCTCACATCTTGCATTCCACGTAAAATCCCCAAAGCTACAACTTGTATAGTATCAGAAATTTGAAAAATAGCTGCAATAAATAATAAAGTAGATGCTATAGAAATAACCTCTATGGTATCATCAAGTTGCGCTAAATCTTCTAAGTCTAGATATAGTTTGGGGAAAGTAGTATTACCCAACATAAATAGGATGGCAAAAATCACTGCGGTGATAGTTGTTAAGAGGAAAATAGATTTAGCAATTCTCCTCAATTCTCTATATTGTTTTAACCCTACCTGATTCCCTACTCTTATCATGGCAGCAACTCCAAACCCAGAAGCAACCATAAATGTCATTGAAGATAAGTTTAATGCAATTTGATTTGCAGCTTGTGCATTTTTTCCTAAGGCTCCAGATAACCATACTGAAGCTGTAAATATTCCCATTTCAAAAAACATTTGCATTCCAGATGGAATTCCGAGATTGATTATCTTCTTTAATTTTTCTTTTTGTAATTTAAATAACTCTAAATCTGTTATGTATGCAGACGACTTTTCATTTCGATATAGTAATATATATAAATAAATCACTAAAGTAATTCTTGAAGCTAATGTTCCTACTCCTGCCCCGATAACACCCCACTCTGGAGCTCCCAGTTTACCAAAAATAAACATATAATTCAAAAGTACATTTACTCCATTCGCCAAAAATGTGGCATACATTGGATATCTTGTCATTGATAAACCATCACTAAATTGTTTAAGAGCTTGAAATACAATAAGTGGAATTAGAGAAACTGCAATTAAATCTAGGTATGGCATAGCTAGATCTACTACTTCTTGCGGCTGTTTCATCGAATACATGATGGGTTTTGCTAATAATAGAATACCAAATAAAAAGAACGCCAAAATCGAACAAAGTATTAAACCATGTTTAAAAGCCGATTTTCCTTCTGCTATATTTCCCGAAGCATCAGCTTCAGCAACAAGAGGAGTTATTGCTGTAGAAAAACCAATGCCTAAGGACATAGCAACAAACATAAAACTATTGCCTAAAGACACGGCGGCTAACTCAGCAGAACCTAACTGCCCCACCATAATATTATCTACCAATGCAACCAAAGTATGCCCTAACATTCCTAATATTACAGGCGCAGCTAAACGGATATTGTATCCAAACTCTCTTGTATATTGTGCAAACAAAACTTTCTATTTAATCAAAATGATTTTAAATTTGCAAATATACAGCTATTCTGATGTATGTTTCCTGGCAAAAATTTTTTAACAAAGTATAAACGTATTTCTATAAATACCACTTTATTGAGAAAAAGGTAAGCGATCCATATATCATGGGTCACTACAATATAAATAACTTTAAAAAGTTCTCATTAACTTTTTTATATCTATATCTTAAAATCCTTTAAATTTTAATTTTCCCAACTTTATCTATAAAGTATGCTGAATATTTGATCTGTCTCTTGATTTTATTTATAAATTCAAAATACAAATTGAAATAACCTATTAAAATAATTTACCAATCAAATTGATAAGTTGCACCAAGCATAAACTGAATATCTTGAACTGGATAAGCGTACCATTTCTTATATTCTCCTCCTATAAGATTTACTCCTTTAGCAAAAAAGTTTAACTGAGGAGTTAGTTGATAAGAAACTTGTAAATTCAAATCAACATAAGATTTAAGAGCAACCATATCATATGCATCGATCTGAATTCCACTACCTTCTTTAAAAACACGATCTTTTCTTTCTCCTACAAAAAACAATGATCCACTAGTATATATTTTATCTGTTATTTTATAATTTGCATAAAGACGAGCTTCTAATTCAGGTAAGTTCCATGCTTTCTGCTCTTGTGTTGTACTATAGTTATGAAATGCAGCATAAATTCCCAACTGTAACTTATCCGAAATATCTCCTATTAATTCTCCTTCTATACTAAGAGTTTGCATTTTATCATACACTACATTAAATGAATGAGCTTTTTCATAACCTTCACTATACTCTTGTTGTTGAACAAAATCATTTAATGCAAAAAGAGCTTTATTTTCCTCATTATCATAACTTGCTTGAAGGCTATAGCCTAATACACTAGTAAATTTACCTTTTAACCCTGCTATAGCTTTGTAAGTAGTACTACTTGGCATAATCCATAGAGTTGGTGAAATAAATGGATTTTCTTCTTTAAAGGAGTAAAATGAATTATGAACTATTCCACCTGTTGCTCCTCCATACAAAGTCATATATTCTTCAACAATCTTATAGGAGGCATGAATATTGGGATAAACTTTAAATTTAGTTTCATTGGCTTCTATATCGGTCAGTAAATACCCTTTTGCTCCTAACGAAAATGATAAGTCATTGTCAACATATATTAATGCGGGTAAAATACCTGCGTGAAAAAAACCATAATTGTCACCTTTAATATTCGAACCATATTGCTTTTCAAAGCTTCCATTTAAATAGGCTATATCTGTTTCGACTACAATACTCATATCTTCCATAAATATAATAAATTCAGGAGTAGCTTTTAGCCATATTTCGGAAGATGAGTGTGAGTCTGTTAATACTCTAAAATCAACATCAGCTTGTTTAAAAAAACTATTTTCCACAGCTATTGTACTTCCTAAATAGCCACTTAAATAAGATTGATTATTTTTTTCAAATAAAGAGTTTGGATTGATTAAATTTGGTTTAGGGCTTGCCATACCATACCAATTATAAAACTGATGATTTACACCTCCACGAATATCTACATTTAAATTTTGACCTTTTGTATTATACTCTAAGTCTAAATTGGTACGATAAAATTTATCATCTATCTCCACTCCTTTAATTCCACCTTGAGAAGAGTTATGCTGCAAAAATATACTTAATTCGTCCTTGTTTCCTACATTGAAATTTGTAAAGAACTCTGCATGTGCACTTGTATAATTCCCGAAACCTAATCGCGCATAATTATTAAAAAATTTAGGTTTACGGGTGCGCTTCAGATTAGTAGCTGTTCCTTTTTCGGGCTGAAAAGTAGAAGCAACTGGAACAGAATAAATAGAATATTTCACTTCCTTTCTTACAGAGTCTTGAATATCAGAAATTTCGGGTTTCACATTCAACTTAGTTGACTTAGAAATACTCGGTTTATAAGATTGAACGATATTCACGACTTCTGTACCTAGGTTTTGCTCCTCTTTATTTCCTTCTTCTTGCGAATAGATATTAATTGAGGAAATACATAACAAACCAAACAATAACTTAGGAAAATTATATAATGTGATTTTCATATATTTTGGAATTATTCTTAACATTTTATTTGTTATCAAACTATGATTTATTCTTGGTGATGAATGGAAGCATTGGTCTCAGCTTCTTTATCCTTTATCTCTTGTAAAAGTTGTGCAGCATCCGAGCCAATTTTAGGGTATTCTTGAAAATTGTCTTGTACACTTTCTAAAATATAAGTAGCTTGATAAGCATCTCCTAAAGCATAGAAATTCTTAGCCATAACAATAAGCCCTTTTGCACCAAACTCTTTAAAACTAGAATAATCTCTCGCTAATTGCTGAACAAGTTCATTAGAAGACTGATATTCTCCTTCTTTATTTTTAAAATAAGCATCAAAGTATAAGGCTTCGGCCGCTAACTTTCCCGTAGCAATTTCACGAACCTTCATATAAGATTCTTTAGCTTTTTCTTCATTTCCTGTTTGCATAGCAGAACGTGCTTCAATTACGATAGCATCGCTTTTTATTCTATCCGAAATATTATCAATAGCTAGTACTTCTGTTGCTGCTATTACAGCCTTAGAGTAATCTTGCAATTCATAATACGCCTTCATACTATTAGTTTTTGCAAAAATCTTATTTTCTTCATGACTTGCTTGTATTTCTAATTTTTCTAAATATTGAATAGCATTTTTATAATCTTTTTTAGAAAGATAAATTTCTGATATTCTAGCTAAAGCAGGTTCTATAAATTCATTGTTATTGATTTGGACAACCTTTTCATAATATTGCAAGGCTTTCGTCTTTTCTTCCGCAGCATAATAAAGCTGTCCTAAATAGAAATTTGTTTTTAAACCATGTATTCCTTTTGGAAACTTTTTCAAGTATTCTGCTAAACGTTTTTTAGCTAATTCTGTATCATTTTCTAAATATGGTTTTTCAGCTGCTTGAAAAGTGGCATGATCTAATTCTGCATCTTTAATTTCTACAAAGTCTAAGCTTGTCGCCCATTCTCCATAAGTATCTACCTCACCCTTATCTATAAAAATCATTTTTGCTGATTGAACCGCTTGCATAGCTTCTGGTGTAGAAGGATAATCTTTTGCCACTTTTTGAAAAATACGGAGTGCCTCTTCTGTGCGATTACTATTATCTAAAATTAAAGCTTTTTTTAATAAAGTCATCGGTACAAATCGGCTCCGTGGAGCTTCATTTAATAGTTTATCATATTGAGCTAATGCACGTGATTCATCATCTAGGTTAACATACGTATTTCCAAGCTCATACATTGCATCAGCCCTTAAACTAGAGTTGGGATATTTATTAATAAAATCTCTAAGACCCTCTATTTTTTGATCTGTCCGATCTACAAATCCGTAACTTATTGCTTTTTGAAACTCTGCATAAGCCATAGCTTGAACTCCTCGATTGATTGCTTCGTTATAGTTCTCCATTGCAGGCCAGTATTTACTGGTTACAAAATACGAATCACCTAGCCGCAAATAAGAATCTGCAATCATATTTGTGTTCGTGGAATTCTTAATAAACGCAGTAAAATGTGAAATGGCTTGTGAATAATTATTCAAGTGATATTCTGTATAACCTAAACTATATTCTTTATTAGCATATTCTGGTGTGTTTTTTGCTTCAGGCAATTGTCTAAATTGCTTGAAACCAATTAGTGCTTCTGTATATTTCTCTAATTGATACTCTGCCTCAGCTTTCCAATATACTGCACGAGCCGTAATCACAGCATCGCGTGGTTCAGCCAAAGATTTATTAAAAAGCTGAATAGCTTCATTAAATTGATTCTGTTCATATACCTCAATACCTCTTAAAAAAGATACTTTCTGATAAATTAATTTATTCTCAAACTTCTTATTTGTTTCAAGCAAGGCCATTGCTTCTGCATAGTTCTTTGAACTTATGTAAGAATCTATAAGTAAGTCTTGCAACATGGAGTTATTACTATTATCAGGATAAGCTTCTATAAAGGATAATAACACAGAAGGAACACTTTCATAACTATTACCAATTTCATAACTTAACTTAGCATAGTTCAGTCTCGCATCTTCTTTTATCTCATCACTGAAATTCATTTCTGAAGCATTTTTAAAAGCATTTAAAGCCTGTTGTTTCTGACCTAGTTGTAAATAGGATTCTGCTAAATGATAAAAAGCATTTTGAGCGATAGCATCCTTACCGTCAACAATCTTATTAAACTCATTTACAGCATCTTTATATTTTTTTTGTTTATAATATGCATATCCTAATTGGTAATAATCCGTGTTATTCCATCTGCCGTTTTTTCCTTCATATTGCTTCAAATATGGAATCGATTCATCATACTGACTTAAATTAAAATAACTTTCACCAATAATTTTAGCCAATTCACTCTTATCTCGACGATTGGCAGTGGGAAATTGCTCTAAACCAAACTCTAAGGCTTTTTCAAACTCACCAGTTTTGAAATTCATATCAGCCTGATAATAAGATACTTCTTGCGCATATTCTTCTTTTAAGTCAACATCTTCAAAAAGCTCTTTTGCTTCGGTATAGTCTTCTCCCTCATAAGCTATAAATCCTAAATAATAAGTAGCTTCAGAATGATATTTTTGTGAATTAGCTACTCTATTAAAGTATTTTTTAGCTTCATTATAGCGTTTGGCTTTGAAATAAGCATAACCTGAATTAAAGTTATAATTTTCTAATTCGCTATCAGATAGATTTCGCTCTTCTACTTTATCATACCACTTACGAGCTTTCTCATAATTTCCAGAATCAAAATAATAATTTGCAACATTTAAGTAAGCTCCATTTCGTTTTAAGCTTGTAGGATGATTCTGAACAAAACTTTCCATTAAACGATCCGCATTAGACTGATTTAAACGGACAGCACTATAGGCTATATAATAAGCACAATCAGCAGCAATATTATAATCAGTAGTACTATTCATTAATTTTTTGAATTGCAATTGAGCTGCTTTATATTGATTTTTATCAAAAAGTTCTACAGCATCTTGATAGCGAGAAATATCGCTATCCAATCCTTCGGTAAATTGAGCAGTGGCTCCCCAACCATAAAATAGTAGAACAAAGCATAAGGTTACAAAGTTTCTTCGCATCAAATATGTTATTTTTTATGAAGGTAAATATATTGCTTTAATTATCAAGCAGAGATCTTGCCTTGTTAGATTTTTGTTATAATAATATAAAACAATCAAACCTATCATTGTATTAT
>Ga0079226_10001352_pt1 | contig 18766 bp, 12 predicted proteins | sample Poulit2014_FD_76345 | JGI IMG/M metagenome (GOLD analysis project Ga0079226, IMG submission 76345) | Agricultural soil microbial communities from Georgia to study Nitrogen management - Poultry litter 2014 | ecosystem: Environmental > Terrestrial > Soil > Agricultural land | place: USA: Georgia... | reverse complement strand
TTGCGCAAAGATTGCCTTAATGTCTGGATGTGCTTGAATAATATTTTGAGTTACATTTAATCCTTCTGTTCTATTAAACTTGGCACTTTGTTTTGATACAACATCCAGAGATTCATCTGCGACATTATGGAATCCTTTACCTCGCTCTCTCGTAGCACTTGCACCTGGAATACCTTCTAACTCTGCCACTTTAGTTCCTTCACCAAATTGATCAACAATTAATTCTGCAGCCATTTCCCCACCTTTAACGTTGTCCGAAGCGATAAATGAAGCCACTTCACCTTTTGCTACTTCTCTATCTAATGTTACTACAGGTATATTTTGATCATTAGCAATTTGTATACTACCTGAAATTGCATTTGAATCAGTCGGATTCACAATCAGATAATCTACATTTTGTTGTATTAAATCATCAATATCATTAGCTTGTTTTGCTGCATCATCTTGTGCATCTGCAAATTTCACTTTAACACCTTGTTTTTTAGCTTCTTCTTCTATACCATCTTTAATTTTCACAAAGAAGGGATTATTTAACGTCGAGATACTTACCCCGATGACAATATCGGATTTTTTCTTATCTGATTTCCCGCTGTTATTATTTTCTAATGGAGATTCAAGTGAACACCCTGTTAGAAACAATAGTATCGCAATTGCACTTATCAATAGTTTTTTCATACTGTTAACCTCCCACACTATTTGTTCTTTCTATCAATCAATACCGCTATGATAATAACTACACCTTTAACCACTTGTTGATAGAATGAAGAGACACCTAATAAGTTTAAGCCATTGTTTAATACACCAATGATTAGTACACCAATAAGTGTTCCAACAATACGTCCTTTACCACCAGTGAGAGATGTCCCACCCAATACTACTGCTGCAATAGCATCTAACTCATAAGACATACCAGCTGTAGGTTGTGCAGAGTTCAAACGTGATGTTAGTATTGCGCCTGCCATAGCTGACATTAAACCAGCTAAGCTATAAACCATAATTTTGATTCTGTTCACTTTAATACCAGAAATAAATGCTGCTTTTTCGTTACCACCCATAGCATAAGTTTGTCTACCAAATACCGTTTTATGCAATAGAATATAAAGAATGATAAATGTAATGAACATAGTCACTGCTGGCACAGGTAAACCTAAGAAGTAACCACGACCGAACAGTTGGAAAGCATAACTGCCATTTAAATTTGTAATAGGATTACCATCTGTGACTACTAGTGTTAAGCCCCTAAAGACCGTCATAGTAGCTAAGGTAGCAATAAACGGTGCCATCTTGCCCGCAGTGATTAACAAACCATTAATCGCCCCTAAAATCGCTCCAAAAATACATCCGAGTAATAAAGCAATGATTGAATCGACGCCAGATACCATTAAAATTGCTACCATAGCACTGGATAATGCTAATGTAGAACCGACAGATAGATCAATACCGCCCGTCAAAATTACAAATGTCATACCAAACGCAATCAATCCATTGATTGAAACTTGTCTGAGTAAATTAAATAAGTTGGATGGTTCTAAAAATGCACTGTTTAATATACTAATAATAATAACTAATAATATTAACCCAATAAATGGAATTATTTTTTCTAAATATGAAAATGACAGTTTAGACTGTGTCATGTACTTCCCCTCCTGTAGCTAATGTCATAATACGTTCTTCTGTTAATGATGCTTTATCCAATACACCTGCAATGTTACCTTCATGTACTACAGCTACTCTATCACTCATGCCTATAACCTCTGGCAATTCTGACGAAATCATAATGATAGACATGCCACGCTCTGTAAGTTCATTCATCAATTGATAAATTTCTCTTTTTGCCCCAACATCTATTCCTCGTGTAGGTTCATCTAAGATTAATACATGAGGTGCTGTCGCTATCCACTTGGCTATGACGACTTTCTGTTGATTGCCACCAGACAAATCAACACACGGATCGTTTTTTTTACCTTTAATATTCAAACGTTTAATCATTTGTTCTGCATATTGTTCCATAGAACTTTGTGTTAAAAATCCGGATTTAGAAAAGCTTTTAAGTGCTGGTAACGAGATGTTTTCTAAAATTGAATCTTGAAGTACCAAACCTTCTTCTTTTCTATTCTCTGTTATAAAAGCTAAGCCTTGCCTAATCGATTGATTTGGATTACTAATTTGTAACTTCTTGTCGTTAAGTGTCACTTGTATATGTCCCTTATCTAAACCAAACAACACGCGCATAATCTCCGAACGTCCTGCCCCCATCAATCCACTAAATCCTAAAATTTCACCTTTATACAAGTCAAAGTGAATATCGTCTAACTTATATTCAGTAGACCTCAAATTTTTCACAGATAGCACAACCTCTTGATTTTGTACATAATTTCTATCTGGATATTGATTATCTAAGTCTCGTCCTATCATTGCCTTTACAATTTTCGCATTTGTCGTCTCCGATGTCGCAGTAGTTAAAATAGAGCGTCTATCTCTCATTACAGTAATGCGATCTGAAATATTAAAGATTTCTTCCATTCTATGGGATATATATACAAAAGATACCCCCTCACTTTTCAATCTTTTAATTTGTTCGAATAGAACCTCAATTTCACTATTAGTTAACGCTGCTGTAGGCTCGTCCATAATAATAACTTTAGAATCTTGCATTAAAGCTTTACTAATTTCTAACATCTGTTGCATGCCTACTGATAAATCGCCCGCAGGTTTATTCAAATCAACATGAATATTCAATTTTTCAAAAATTAATTTGGCCTGCTTTTTCATTTTTTTGTTATCTACAATGCCTAAAAATTTTGTTTCCTCTTTACCCAAAAATAGGTTTTCCAATACTGTTAAATTAGGCCATATATTTAATTCTTGCTGAATAAATGAAATACCATTAAGTTCAGCATCTTTTGTATTTTTATAATGAATCGTTTCACCATTTTCTTCCATCGTGCCGCTGTTAGCTTTATAAACACCCGTAAGAATTTTCATCAACGTACTTTTACCAGCACCATTTTCACCCATGAGCGCATGAATTTCAGCATCATCGATTTCAAAATCTACGCCTCTTAATACGTCATTTTGACCAAACGATTTGTATATTTGATTCATTTTTATCATTTTATTCACCCCTTAAAATAAAACACCACTTGTTAACACAACATTAGCGAAAGGTTTCGCTTCACCTGTTCGTATAATCGCTTTAGCATTCTTACTTTGTGCTTTAAATACTTCATGTGATTGTGTTTGAATTTCAATATTTTCGACTGCTAGCTTCTGATACAATGCATCATTTTGACTCAACATTTCTTCAGCTATAGTCAATTGTTCAATATTCATATGCTGTTGAATCAAGTAAAACACCTCTAAAAACGAAGGTTTTCCAAATTCTAATGCAAGGTCAATTTTTTTAACGCCTTCTGGTACAGGCAAACCACAATCTGCAATGATAATTTGATCGGTATGTCCTAAATCACTCAACAACTTTGAAATCTCACTATTTAAAATGCCAGTCTTATACATTTCATCACTCCTCATTTTATGTAACCCGTTACATATTATGCATTACATTCTTGTACTTTCCCTTCGTTTGACCGTAATTTCTACTTGATCTACATCATATTTAGCACCTTCATCATACAAATTAAGTAATCTAGATACAGCTACTTCACCTATACGGTAAGCTGATTGATCTATAGTTGTAATTTGAGGAAATGTCATTTTTGAAAATGGTATATTATCATAACCTACAATTTGCACATCTGAAGGTACTCTCAAACCATGTTGCTGAATAAAACCTAACGTTTTTATCGCCATTAAATCATTGCTACATATGATACTATCAATATGATTTTGATATATGAGGTTCATGAATTGTGCTTCATCGTCTAATGTCTCTTCTTCACAAAGTAAATATGAAATACCTTGTAGTTCTAGCATCTCTTTTACGCCATCTACACGTAGTCGAAATGCATCAATTTTTAAATCTGCATGTGCAATTAATACATTCTGTGCTCGGCCTTCACTTATTACCAGTCCTTGGAGTTTACCACCTTCGAAATGATTTGTTGAAATCCCTTCATTTTCATTGTTAGTACGGTCAACAAATACAAAAGGAATGCCATATTGGTTAAGGACGTTTTCAATTACATTTTCATTAACCGCAGTAGAAATCATACCAGTACAATTATGTGCTACAAATGTTGATAAATACTTTTTAGCTTTGTCTATATCATTATCACTATTACCAATAAGTACTTGATAACCGTGAGCCAAAGCAACATCCTCAACGCCACGTGCAATCAGTGTAAAAAAAGGATTACTTATATCAGGAAGTAATAAACCTATCATTTTAGACTTCCGTTTATATAGTGTACGTGCCGCTTCATTCGGCTGATAATCTAGCTTGGTGATCGCATTTTCAATTTGTTCTCTCGTTTTCGCCTTTACATAACCATTGTTATTAATTGCTCTAGAGACAGTCGCTACAGAACATCCTGCCAATCGAGCTACTTCTTTAATTGTTGCCAATGAAATCACCTCACTTTGTGTAACCGCTTTCATATTACCATAAGTTTTTATAATTTAATAGTACCATCGTATATTTTATTTATTTCATTTGATTTTTTAAGCAATTTTAATTTTAAAATGTCACTTTATGTAAGTTAACAATTACTTTAAATAAGTTGAATGTTCTAATTTTTAATATGCGATTCCATTGAATAAAAAGCGATATCCTTATAAAACTTTACGACATCGCTCTAAGTTACGCTATCATTAAACTTGTGATTTATATTAAGCGCTTTTTCGATAAAATATTATTGTTACTATGGAAACAAGTAATAATCATATTCTAATTATTACTTGTTTAACGTGAATTGATCAATACTTTCAACACCATTAATTTTCCCATCATTTCCTATATACACTTTTACTGAGAATTTATTATTAGGATTATCATCATATATCATAGTACCTTCATTATAATTTATCGTTCTCGTACCATGAACTTGTATAAATTGTTGTAAGGTTATGTTATTCGGTATAATAAAAAAGCGATCAACTTTTTGGTTATTAAAGTGTACTGCAATATCACCGTACTGTATCGCGTTTGCCCCAGCAACCTCTATCTCTTTTTGACTTTCACCAAACTTTTCTTCCACTGAGTCTTTATGTTCTCCCTTTTTCACTTTATGGTAACCATGCCTTACATCATTATTCATAAATTCTGTACTAAACTGTTGTGACAAAACATCTATTTTAGGTGGTGTTCCATTATTTCTTTCTTTTTTTGAATCTTTCTTTTCTGCGTTATAATTACTACCTTTATAATCTGAGTTGATAGATTGATATAAAAAAGTTCCTGCAACAATTAATGCGATAAGCAAGAATGCTAAGACAATACCAATTACGATTTTTTTCATTTTGCATACGCCCCAATGTTTTAAATTTGTCTTCTATCTTACTATAAATGAACAACGTATTGAATCTATTTTTAATTTTAATATGTCCATTAAAGATCATATAATCTTATTTTAAAAATAAAACAACGATACTCCCAAAGGTAATAATACACTTTGATTTTAAAAAGGAATTAAGTATATAAAATGTTAATTTTTATTTCAATAATATTTATCCCTATTATTGAAAGCGTTTTCTAATGATGATATATTATATTTATACCTTAACAAAGGGGTAACGAGAAATTCATATATAGTTAGAGTCAAATGATATTTAGAAAGTTTTATCAGTTAGTTTTATTAAAGTAGTTAATAACTTCTCCAGATGTTAACTACACAAACCATTAAACACTTTAAACTCCTTAACAAAAACATCCAACATACAAAACGTATGTTGGATGTTTTTTATTTATGTTTTTTAATCACGCGCATTACTTTTAACATACTAATCCATAGTGAATGATGCTTTCTATAAACTAAAAATCGAGGTTCCCAATGAGGGTGAAATTTTTCTTTATACTTTCTTAACCCCTGAAATCTATATAAACCATTAAAATGTTCAAATACACGTCCTGCAATTCTTTCGCCATAAAATGAAAACGGCACTTGCCCCACATTTGATAAAGTGGCCATTCCCATATTAAAGTACTTGTAGTCATGATCTTGTGCCCACAATAACATATGCAAATACAATCCATCCATTAAAGGTAATGAAACATCAGGTTGCCAACGTATTAAATCTACAGATATAGTTTCTTCATAATACGTAGGCATAAAAGAACAAAATGCTATAATGGATTGCCTATTATCTTTAATAACTGCTATAGGTGCTTGGGAGAGATATACTTCATTAAAGCTTCCAACTGAAAAATGCATTTCATTTCTATTATTTAACCAATTATCACTAATATTTTTTAAATCTGAAATCAAACTTGCTGAGAACGGAGGTTCTAATACTTCAAACGTTAAATTAACCTCCTCAAATTTATTTAATGTTGCACGTAAACCACGATTTTTTTTACCGGAAACTGTAAATGTTGTTAAGTCTATAACCGCTTCTTCCCCTAATTTGAAAAACTGATTCCCAAAGTTGTGATAAAGTGACATATATTTATCGCTTACTTGATAGAAAATAATATCATAACCTAGATATTGAGCTTCACTGTAAAATGATTCTAATAATTCATTGAACGCATCAGTGTTACCAATCGGGTCACCTAATACAATATAAGCACTATATTTGTAGCGATACATAATAAATGCATCTTGCTTTTGATTTATAAAATAATACTTATCTCCGCTATATATTAAATGACTTAAATAATTCCCTCCATATTTCTCAATGATTGCTTCACAAACACCTATATCATTACTTCTATTCATACTTCTATAACGATATTCAAACCACCAAACAATGCAACCTACAATAATCACAACAAGTATGATTGTAAACCAAAAATAATATCTTAATATTGATGTATCCATTTCTAAATGATAAATATCTAAAGTGTAAAATGTTCCTTCTATAACAATATGATTAATATATAAAATAATCGCACCAATAAACATACTTAACCATAATCTAGTATATCTAAACGGTCTTTTTATCATTTTTGACCGTCTATAAAATACGGATAATAAAGTAAACATAACGATAAGCCACATAAGTAATAGGAAAGATGAAAAAGTATAAGCTGTTGTAAAAAAGATGAGCATAATTGAAATCATCGAAAACAAAATAGCACGTCTAGATAAATAATATACACCTATAACATTTAATAATAAAAGCAAGCACGCTGATGTGTGCACTGATACGATAATATAATAAATGTAGTGACTAGGATTATATAACCCATCATAAATAATTGTTATATTATTTAAAAAACAAATTAAACTGGTGAACGTTAGTAATAGTGCAATAGAAAACGATGGTACTCTCGCCATTATATCTTTTTGATAAGAAGCTAACAGAGATGTCACGTCTTTTACAGGCACCATTATTTTTGAACCTTCCCAATAGCGTTTTGCAGTATTTCGAAATTCAAATGTAGAAAGAATCAACGCGATTAATACAGGGAACAAATAATATGCAAAACGATAAAGTAATAAAGCTAATACAATTTCTTCTTCTGGAACATTTAAATTTTTCAAACCTAATAATATGATTAAATCAAATGTACCAAATCCACCAGGTATAAAACTGATTAAACCCGAGAGTGCTGCTATAATAAATATCCCCATAAATACAGAAAAAGGAACCTGAATACCTACAATACCCAAAGCCATATATAATACTAATGCAGCGATAACCCATTCAATACTAGAAACAAATGTGCAATAAAGACCAAATAATTTATGTGTTTCTTGAACCGGTTTCACATAAGTAAATATAATGAATAATGGTAAAAATAAAGCAACTATGTATAACAACCAGTGTATCCACGGAAATGGATTGAAAAGGTGCCCCACATCAAAAACGTGGATAACGATCAATATAGAGAGTAAACTAATACCAGTTAACATTGAAACTAAAACAATAGAGATTGTATGTAACAGTGCCTTCTTATTATCTGTAGTAGGCTTATAGAATAGAAACCGAACACTGGCACCAATAAATCCTCCAAACCCTACTACTGCATTAAACGCATTAACAATATAACCTATACGAATCGTTTTCAACAATGAGATGTCTAGCTTTAATGTTTTAACTAATAGAATATCATAAAGAGAAAGGACAACGAGGGATGCGCCACCACTTAAAAATAATACGACTAACCAAAATCTATTAATATCACCAACTGCTTTTATCGTTTCTTTAAGGTTGATATGAGAAAGTTCTTTATATAATGTAAAAACAACAAAAATAAATAAAGTAGCTGCAAAAATCACTTTTAATATAGAAAGTAATTTGGTTCTTAATTCCTTCGACATAATTTCACTTCACTTTTTTAATAATTCACTTGAGCTATAAAGAATATAGCACAATATTAAAATATAATAAATAAAAATTTAAAGATACCTATATAACAATTATGTTAGGTATCTAGACAACTTATCCAATATGAAACTACACATTAGTGATAAATTAAAAAACGCTTCTTTGAAATTTACATTCAAAGAAGCGTCCTTATATATTTAATTATCCACTACAACTCTCATCATTATCTTAACGTATTTCTTCTTCAGACGAAGTTTGGTACTCGCCTGCATCTGCACCATAATATTTATTATATCTGCGTTTATACATAGAGTATAAGTGTGAAACAAGTACTTTAATAATTGCGTAGGCTGGTATACCTAAAATAACACCAACTACACCGAGTAAGTTAACCGCACTTAACAAGATAAAAATAATTGTCAATGGATGTATTTTCAGTGTCTTACCCATAACATTCGGAGAAATAAAATGACCTTCTATAAATTGAACAGCTGTCCATACTAAAATTAATTTTAATAACATGATTGGCGAAGTAATCAACGCAATAATGATTGCAGGAGAAATTGCAATTGTTGGTCCAATATAAGGTACTACGCTTGTTACAGCAGCAATAGATGCTAAGATTAAACTATAATCTAAACCGATAATACTATAACCAATAAATAGTAAGATTCCGATACAAAATGACACAATAATTTGTCCTTGGATATAAGATCCTACTTGAACACTCATTTTGTCTAATAAATCATGGAAATCTTTTCTGAATTTTGGAGGCATTAATTTTGTCGAAAATTCTTTAAAACGATAACCATCTTTTAACATGAAGAACAGTACAAATGGTGTTGTCGCTATAACGACACCTACATTAACTAATGCTTCAGCGAAATTCTTAATTTTAGACCCAAAACCATTAAAGTAATCAGATACCATAGATGGTAACTTTTTAGCTAATGTGTCCAACTGGTCTTGAATTTGAGTGTAGAAACTAGATATCATAGAAAATTTTGTGAGACTATCAATAAATTGATTCACTTTATCAACATAGTAAGGGAAGTTATTTCCAAAACTTTTGAATTGGGCACCAATCACTGGGATAAGTAAGTTAATAGCCAATGAGATGACCCCAACGATAAGTAAGAATAATATGATAACGCCCCAGACTCTAGATATATTATATCTTTCCATCAAATTAACTAATGGATTTAATAAGTAATATAGAATAATTGAAACGATAATAGGGGCTGCAAGTGTATTAAATACGATAATAAATGGTTTGAAGATATAAGATACTTGATCGAATATAAAAATTGCGCAACCAATTAATATTAAAATCAACAAACCAAAAAATAAGTCTTTACCACCTAAAAATTTCATGAAGCGGGTTTCTGGAAAGCTTAATTTTAATTTATTTTTACCTTCATTTTTTTCTTCTTTAATTTTGTCTTCATTCGCCATAAACTCACCATACCTTAAATTGATTCTTAAAATTCTCAATATACGCTTAAACGGTATAAAAAAGCAACTTTACACAACGAATATAAAAATGTAATGCTACTTTGTTCACTAATAATTATATTAACACATTAGACACCTTCCAAACATATATTTAACCACATTATATATAAAAAGAATACTTTTAGGAAATTATACACTTTACTTCTCCCTGTTAACACATACCTCGCACTACTTGAAAATTAAACTATTCTCACCATTAACTTTCTATATATAAATAGGCAAACTAAACTTAAAAAGTTTAGTTTGCCTATACTAATTGAATCTCAAAATGATATTGTAAACATATATCATTAATTTAAACTCGGCTCACTTTCGCGTATACTTTCTCTGTTTTCAACTTTGGTTTTAGTTGCTTTATTCGTTTTCTTTTTAGGAATTGGGACAATATAATTTCCGTAAGGTAGTTTACCAATTAAGTAAACGATTAATACCGATAATGCAATTGCTGCGATAAATACACTTATAAATTTACTTTGTGCAGGTATTTGATCTACATACGGTAACCTTTTCACAAATTGGATTGCAACATAATGTACGAGATAAATGCCCATTGAATAATTACCAATTACAGTTAATGTATTTAATACTATTTTATTTTTCTTCACATGCTCATACATGTAATTTAGAAAAAAAACGAAGAACGGGATATAAATAATATTAGAAATATGAATTGAACTAGTAAGATTTTCTAAATCAATACTAATAAGTAAATCTATAAATAAAATAGCGATAATAATAGAAATCAATGATTTATACTTAAATATCATTTCTTTTATTTCATTATAAAATTTTGCATAAACGATTCCAAACATAAAGAAAGAAATCCAATTCAAAATAAATAACTTATCGTTAACGAATCGTTCTATTCCTCCACCACCTAACGAAATTGGCTGGATAATAATCCACGCAATATTGATAAACGTAGCTAATAGAAATGCCGAAAGAAGTGGCCATCCTTTTTTAAATTTATGCACAAATGGGAATAGAAAATAAAATTGAATCACAGTCAAAATAAAATATAAATGAAAATTCGCTTTACCATACACAAAATAATTGATTAGTTTACCATCTTCTTCAAGATTGTGTAAAAAGTATTCTCTATATAGTAAATAAAAAATTGTCCAGATGATGTATGGAATAAAGATTTTACTAAATCTAGATTTCATAAAGTAATTTAAGTTAAACCCTTTATGAATCACTGATATTGTTAATAAAAAAGCACTAATAACAGCAAATATAGGCGTCCCTAATCTCGCCATTTGGTTTATATAACCCAAAGCTTCCGACGTGAAATCCCCTGTTGAAGCTGAATAAGCAATACTATTGACTGTATGAATTGCTACAACTAGCATAGCAGCTACTGCTCTTATTATAGGCACTTCATCATAATACTTCATACTCATGTAGCCTCCTTATTCATATTTCACCTAAAGTCTAAGTTTATTACCTGCATCGTGGCCTGTAAACCTTGTTCATAAAAGTATATTAAATCTTTATAGTTTTAACTATTAAACTTAATATCTACTAAACATTCTTTACACTCAACTCTTTTAGATAATGAAAAATATATAAATTACTTTAAATATAAATATTTATCAAACCAAATATAAACGTAAGCTAATAAACCAAAAGCATACAAAAAAACTGCCCCAAAGTTAGAAACTTTGTCGACAGTCAAAAATATCTCAAATAAAGTTTTATTATTCCTTTAATGTGGAGTCGTTTGGTTGTTTATCAGCCATAAAATGATACACATGCAATGTTAAGTAAATCACTTCTGCTTCATATATTGAAATTTTCAATTCTTGTTGCAACATTTTCATTATTTTTAATGCAACATTAAAACAAAGTGGATATTGTGTTTTTAATAACTCTTCAAACGCACTCGTTTTTTGTAACACTTCACCTTTTTTCAATCTTCTTATTAAAAATTGAATATGTCTAATAAAACGTTGATATTGAACTGTTTCTTTATCTATAGTAAGTTTTAAATCGTGTTCTAAAATAAAAATACATTTATTGATTAATTTATTTATCATTTCCATCTCACGGATAGAAACTGTCTCAATATTAGAAGCAATATGTAATGCGATAAACCCAATTTCATCTTCTGGAAAATTTACTTCTAAAACGTCATTTAATCTAATGATTACTTTCTCTGCTATTTCATAAGCTTCACTATACAATTGTTTTGTTTCCATTACGAATGGGTTCGTAATAAGTTGATTTTGTTTCAAGCGTTGGTGTGCAAAAATAATATGATCTGTGAGCGAAACCACTAATTTTTGATTATCGATTTTCATTTCCGAATTAGTGATAATGTTTACCGCATCGATGACCGCTTGTATTAATGTATCATCAGCTAATTCAACCAATGATTTATAATGATCTTGTTGTAATTTTTGGTCTAATATATATACCTTTTCAATTGACTGGTTTTCGTGTAATGTCATACCAGTTTTTTTATTAAAACCAATACCTTTTGCAATTAAAACGTATTCTTGCTCTTCATTAGTACAGATAATCACATTATTATTTAGTACTTTTGTAATTAGGTAAGAACTCATGTCACTCATCCTTCTTTTCATGTCAATAAGCATTATATAGGGAAAAAATGAAAATTGAAAGTGCTAGTTACACATTTCACACTTTTGAAAAGCAATTGAAAAAAACTATGCATTTTCATTTTACCGAAAACGCATAGTTTTAACTTTATATAAAATTATTTATTTTTTCATGCCCCAGCTTTCAATACCGAATAAATTAATTTCTAATTCTTCAGGTTTAAAGATGGGTTTTTTACCTGCTTTACGTTGACGTTGGTAATCGTGCATAACTGCAAATGCAATATTGGACAACCCAATAATTGCTACTAAGTTCACAATTGCCATTAATCCCATAAATACATCGGCTGTGCCCCACACGGTTTCAGTTTTAATCACTGCACCTACAAATACAAGCACAACTACTAAACATCTGAAAATAAATAATAATGCTTTATTTTTAGATAAAAATTCAATATTAGATTGGCCGTAGTAATAATTTCCAACTACAGAAGAGAATGCAAACAGTGAAATCGCAACTGTTAAGAAAATACCACCAGCACTACCTAAATGTTCATTCAGCGCTGATTGTGTTACAGCAACACCTTGTGAGGCATTCTCTCCAAATTCTAATCCAGTATATAATAAAATCATAATTGCTGTTGATGTACATACAAGCATTGTATCAAAAAATACACCTAACGATTGAATTAATCCTTGTTTTACAGGGTGAGCTACAGCTGCTGTTGCTGCTGCATTTGGTGCAGAACCCATACCTGCTTCATTGGAGAATAAACCACGTTTAATCCCTTGTAAAATTGCTGCACCTACAGCACCACCTGCTGCTTGTTCAAACCCAAAAGCACTTTTGATTATCGTAGCAATCATCGGAATAATCTGATCATAATTAATAAATAAGATAACAATTACGAGACCAATATATATAACGGCCATAAATGGCACAATAATGGATGACAGTTTCGCAATACTACGAACACCACCAAAGATAATAACGCCAGTTAAAATTGCTAAAATAATACCAGTAATAACCGGGCTTATATTATACTGTGTTTTCAAGGATTCAGCAATTGTATTCGATTGCACAGTGTTAAACACAAATGCAAACGTAACTGTAATTAACACTGCAAACGTAATACCTAACCATTTTTGATTTAAGCCTTTAGTTATATAGTAAGCTGGTCCACCACGGAATCCACCTTCTTCATCAGGCACTTTATATACTTGTGCTAAAGTTGCTTCTATAAAAGCACTAGCCGCCCCAATAAATGCAATTACCCACATCCAGAAAACAGCACCTGGACCGCCTAAAACTATTGCTGTAGCAACACCAGCGATATTACCTGTACCTACACGAGAACCCGCACTAATAGCAAAAGCTTGGAATGGCGCAATCCCTTTTTTGCCATTCTCTAATGTTTCTGGTTTCTCTCCAATAGCACGAAACATTTCTGGTATCCATCTTAATTGAACAAATTTAGATCCAATTGTAAAGAATATACCTGCTGTTAATAATAATCCTATTAAGTACTGTGACCAAATTAAATCATTCCCGACCTGAACAAAAGTTTTGAACCAATCTGGAATTAAACTATCAAAATCTCTCAATTTAATCCCTCTCATCAATATAAATTTAATTTTTATAACAAAATCAAGAGATTCATAGTTATTTTCATGTGTTTATATCGTGACACATGAAAATGAGTGTAGGTATTTAAACTTCTTTCTTCAATACCTTGCTCTACTAAAAATCTCTTGGCTGTAATTCATAATACTTAAATATTTTATCATTATATAGTTGCATTTACTAACAAAATTTTCAATTTATACTATTTAACAACTAAGTTTCCTACTTCACCAAACTCGTTAACGTCTACAATAAAGCTACCATTAGTGTATTGCTCTGATAAATGAATATCTTTTATATTACCCGTTTCTTGTTGTTTATTGGAATAAATAGTGTATTGCGTTTGCTCTGGTTTAACCACTTCAGCAGCTACAATACGATGCGGTGCCTTTTTCAACTCTTTCAACAATGTCAGGCCACGCTGAGCTCGTTTAGCACTTTGCAATACTTTGAATCCAATACGTTTCAATGACCCTCTCTGTGTAGCCATTAATATAGAATCTCTTTCAGTGATTAATTGCGTCATTACTGTAAAATCTTCTTCTTTTAAGTTAATAGATTTAACACCTGCTGCTCTAAGACCAGTATCAGAGAGCTCATCGCTATTATATGTTAATGACATACCTTTATGCGTCATTACTGTAATAAGTTGAGGTTCTTCTATTCGCATTACATTAATGATTTCATCATCATTTTTCAATTTCATAGATACTAGTGGTTTGTTGTAGCGTGAAGTTTTAAACATTGAAACATTGCTTTTCTTAATCATGCCATTTCGTGTTGCAAGTACATAAAATACCTCTGGTTTAAAATCATGTTCGCAAAATACATCTACGACATATTCCCCTTCATCAATTGGTACGATTTGTGAAACATGTTGCCCCAAGTCTTTCCATTTGATTTCAGACAGTTTATGCACTGGAATATATAAGTATCTTCCTTTATTGGTAAAGACTAAGGCTGTATCAAGTGTATTAACTTCTTGATATTTCAGCATATAATCGCCTTCTTTGACACCAATCTCTTCTACACCACTTGCATTAAAACTACGTAACGAAGTACGTTTAATATAACCGTGTTTTGTAACACTCATCATAACTGTTTCACTTGGTATCATGACTTCTTTATCAATTTTAATTTCAGAAATCTTTGCTTGTATAGTAGATAAACGTTTTTGCTTATATCGATTTCTTATTTCAGTTAACTCTTCTTTAATAACATTTAATAAGGCATCGTGATTATCTAGAATATTTCTTAATGCTTCAATTGTTTTTTTAAGCTCATCGTGTTCTTCTTGTAATTCGACAATATCAGTATTTGTTAGGCGATATAATTGTAAAGTAACAATCGCTTCTGCTTGAGCCTCACTAAAGTCATATTCAGCCACTAAATTGTTTTTGGCATCTTTTTTGTTATTTGAACTTCTGATAAGTTTAATCACTTCGTCTAAAATTGATAATGCTTTCATTAAACCTTCAACAATATGCATTCTGGTTTCGGCATGATTTAATTCATAACGTGAACGTTTCGTTACAACTTCAATTTGATGGTTAATATAACTGTCGATAAATTGACGAATACCCATGAGAATTGGACGTCCTTCACTAATCGCCACCATATTAAAGTTGTATGAAACTTGTAGATCAGTATTTTTATATAAAAAGTTTGCTACGGCTTCACTGTTCACATCTTTTTTCAATTCTATTGCTATACGTAAACCAGTACGATCCGTTTCATCTCTAACTTCGACAATACCATCTACTTTTTTATCTGCACGCAATTCATCCATTTTTCTAACGAGTGAACTTTTATTTACTTCATATGGTACTTCAGTAACAATAAGTTCTTTTCTGCCATTTCTTAATTCTTCTAATTCTACTTTAGAACGTACAATGATTTTACCTTTACCTGTTTCATAAGCTTTCTTGATACCATCAATACCTTGAATAATCCCACCAGTAGGGAAATCAGGACCTTTTACATATTTCATCAATTGACTCACTGTTATATCAGGGTTATCAATATACTTGAGCGTTGCTTGAATGACTTCAGCTAGATTATGCGGAGGTATATCTGTTGCATAACCTGCAGATATCCCTGTACTTCCATTGATTAATAAATGGGGTAATCTTGCTGGTAAAACCATTGGCTCCATCGTTGTATCATCGTAGTTTGGCATAAATGGAACTGTTTCTTTGTTAATATCTCGAAGTAGTTCTTCTGAAATTCGACTTAATTTAGCTTCCGTATAACGCATCGCAGCTGCTGGGTCGTTATCAATACTACCATTGTTCCCTTGCATTTCAATTAACACATGTCGTAGTTTCCACTCTTGACTTAGTCGGACCATTGCATCATATACAGATGAATCACCATGTGGATGATATTGTCCTATTACATCACCGACGGTTTTAGCACTTTTACGGAAATTTTTATCATAAGTGTTTCCGCTTGAATACATTGCATATAAAATACGCCTTTGAACAGGTTTGAGCCCATCACGAACGTCCGGCAATGCACGCTCTTGAATGATGTATTTACTATATCTACCGAATCGATCGCCTATTACATCTTCTAGCGATAAATCTTGAATTATTTCACTCAATTTATTTCCTCCTCATCGGGGTTTTCCTGTTCTAAAATTTGAATTTCATTATTATCTAAAATACTTTGGTCTTGTTGTAATCCAAATTCAACATGTTTTTCAATCCATTCACGTCGTGGCGCAACTTTGTCACCCATCAATGTAGTTACACGTTTAGAAGAACGTAGTTCATCTTCAATTTGTACTCTAATTAAAGTACGAGTGTCAGGGTTCATAGTCGTTTCCCACAATTGATCAGCATTCATTTCACCAAGACCTTTATAACGTTGAAGGGTAAAGCCTTTACCTAATTTCTTTTGTAATTGTTCAAGTTCTTCATCAGTCCAAGCATACTCAACTTTTTTAGATGCACCTTTCCCTTTTTCTACTTTGTATAAAGGTGGTAATGCGATGAAAATTCTACCTTCTTCTACTAATGGTTTCATATACTTGTAGAAAAATGTTAATAACAATACTTGTATATGCGCTCCATCAGTATCGGCATCTGTCATGATAATTACTCTATTGTAATTACTATCATCAATTTTAAATTCGTTACCAACACCTGCACCAATTGTATGGATAATCGTGTTGATTTCCTCATTTTTAAATATATCATCCAATCTAGCTTTTTCCGTGTTAATTACTTTACCTCTTAATGGTAATATTGCTTGATATTTACGGTCTCGGCCTAATTTTGCAGAACCACCTGCTGAGTCACCCTCTACTAAATACAATTCTTTTTTCTCAGTATTTTTACTTTGCGCAGGGGTTAATTTACCGGAAAGCAACGTATCTTTACGTTTGTTTTTCTTGCCTGAACGTGCATCTTCTCTTGCTTTACGTGCTGCTTCTCTCACTTGCTGTGCTTTCAAAGCTTTTTTAACTAAGGATTTAGAGAGTTGTCCTTTTTCTTCTAAATAATATGGTAGTTTATCAGCTACTACTGAATCCACTGCGCTTCTAGCTTCTGGTGTACCTAATTTAGATTTTGTTTGTCCTTCGAATTGTAATAATTGTTCAGGCACACGTATAGAGATAATTGCCGTAAGACCTTCTCTTATATCATTACCATCTAAATTTTTATCTTTTTCTTTTAATTCATTAATACGTCGAGCATAATCATTAAACACACGTGTCATAGCTGATTTAAAACCAACTTCATGTGTGCCACCATCTTTAGTACGCACATTATTAACGAAGCTTAAAATACCTTCTGAGTATTGGTCATTATATTGAAATGCTACCTCTACCTCAATGTTATTTGCTTCCCCAGCAAAATGAGCGACCTCGTGTATGACCTCTTTACCTTCATTCACATAACTCACAAATTCTTTAATTCCATCTTCATAATGGAAAATATCTTCCCGTTCTTTTCCTGTTCTTAAATCTTTAAGTGTTATTTTTAAGCTTTTAAGTAAGAACGCCGACTCTTGCAAACGTTCGCTTAGCACATCGTAATTAAATGATGTCGCTGCTTTAAAAATTTCAGGATCAGGCTTAAATGTTACTTTTGTACCTGTTCGTTTTGTTTTTCCATGTTTTTCAAGTCCTGATGCTGGTAAGCCACCATTTTTAAAGCTTTGTTTATAAACTGTACCATCTCTATATATTTCAACTTCTAACCATTCACTTAACGCATTTACGACTGATGCGCCAACACCGTGTAGGCCTCCTGAAGTTTTATATCCGCCTTGTCCAAACTTTCCACCTGCATGAAGTACCGTGAAAATGACTTGAACGGTAGGTTTACCCGATGTGTGTATCCCCGTTGGCATCCCACGCCCATTATCTTCAATTGTAATGCTTTCATCTTTATTAATAGTTACTTTAATTTCACTACCAAAACCATTTAATACTTCATCGACGGAATTATCGACAATTTCATACACTAAATGATGTAATCCACGTTTATCGGTAGAACCAATATACATCCCAGGTCTTTTTCTTACGGCCTCTAACCCCTCAAGAACCTGAATGGAATCATCCGAATAATTATTTTGTTTATTCATTGCCAATCGTTTCGCCCTCCTACAAACGTACGTTCGTTTTTAAAACTATACATTAGTTATTCTTATATAAATCTTG
>Ga0079226_10001351_pt1 | contig 18775 bp, 17 predicted proteins | sample Poulit2014_FD_76345 | JGI IMG/M metagenome (GOLD analysis project Ga0079226, IMG submission 76345) | Agricultural soil microbial communities from Georgia to study Nitrogen management - Poultry litter 2014 | ecosystem: Environmental > Terrestrial > Soil > Agricultural land | place: USA: Georgia... | reverse complement strand
TATCAACTTTTTTTGTTTCTTTATCTGGGTTTAAAGTATTATAAAGTCCATCAATATTTTTAGGTTTTTCCTTTAAATAGATATAGTTTTTTAAAAATAAAAATATATCAAAATAATTTTCAAGCCTTTTATTTAAATTTAAATTAAAAGCTTTTTTATTTAAAAAATTTAAATCATAATTTTTTCCATTAAAACTTATAATTTTTTTATCAATAGTATTTTCAAATATAAACTTAATTAATTCACTTTCAGTTTCATTGTTTATTGATAAATATTGTTTTAATTTATTATCTCTGCCATCTAAAATATTGACCATATAGATATGATTTTTATTTTGGTTTATTCCAGTTGTATTGATGTATATAATAATCTCATCTGAATTTAATGAGTTTTTGAAATCTGTAATTTTTGTAATCATTTTATCACCTACTATTAGTATAACCAAAATGATAAATGTTATCTATACATATAGATTTCAATAAAAAGGTCAAATTTTGGGTATTACTATGTTATAATGTTTAAGGGTTTAAGAGTAATGGAGGAGAAGATTTGGAAATTATTGAAAAGTGTATATTAAATTTAAAGAAAAATAGATTTAATGTTGAATTTTTTGAAAATAGCAAGGAATTTAAAGATTACATATTATATAATCTACCTAGAAGTAAATCCATAGGATTTGGTGGTTCAATGACTTTAGAAGAAATAGAGTTATATGAATTATTAGTTAAAATAGGAGTAGATGTATCTTGGCATTGGAGAAGTCCTTATCCAGAAAGTACTAAAGAAAGGGCTTTAAATTCGGATTATTATTTTTCTAGTGCAAATGCTATTACGGTTGATGGTAAGATTATAAATATGGATGGTACGGGAAATAGGGTTGCTAATTTATTTTATCACCATGAAAAAGTATTTATAGTTTGTGGAGTAAATAAAATAGTAGAAAATGAAGAACTAGCAAAAGAAAGAATTGCGAAAATAGCAGCTCCTATGAATACAAAAAGACTCAATTTAAATACTCCTTGTACAATTTCAGGACATTGTTCTGATTGTAATTCCCAAGATCGAATTTGTAATATTTATTCTGTAATAAGTAAAAATACTAAAGCCGATATTAATGTTTTTATAATAAATGAAAATTTAGGTTTTTAATTTAGTTAGGATGATAATTTATGATATATTTAGACAATGCAGCTACTACAAAAGTAGATGATGAAGCTATAGAAAAGATGATTCAATGTATGAAGATGGATTATGCCAATCCATCTTCTCTTTATGATTTTGGACTTAGAGCAGAAAAGTTGATAGATAAAGCTAGAATACAGATAGCAAGAGCTTTAAATGTCGATAGAGAAGAAATTTATTTTACTTCATGTGGTACAGAATCTAATAATCTTGCTATACAGGGAAGTTTAACTGGAAATGTTAATGAAGAATTTATAACGACGGTAATAGAACATCCAGCAGTATTTAATCCATTAAAAAAAATATCTGAGAATAGAACAGTATATTTTATACCAGTTGATAAAAATGGGTTTATTTCAGTTGATAATCTTATCGATAAAGTAAATGAAAATACAAGATTAGTATCTGTTATGCATGTAAACAATGAACTGGGCAGTATTCAAGCTATAAGTGAAATAGGAAGACGTATAAAAGAAAAAAATCCTAATACAATTTTTCATGTAGATGGAATTCAAGGTTTTGGCAAAATTTATATAGAGCCTAAAAAAGCTAATGTAGATATTTATACTATGAGTGGACATAAAATTCATGCTCCGAAGGGTATAGGATGTATGTATATAAATAAGGACGTAAAAATAAATCCTATAATTCAAGGTGGTGGACAGGAATTTAATATTTCACCAGGAACTGAGAATGTACCAGGGATAGTAGCTATGGGTCATATGGCAGAAAAAATGGTAGAATCAATTGATGAAAATTTCGAAAAAATATTTGAACTAAAAAAATATACATTAAATAGATTAGCTGAGATAGAGGATATCCATATAAATTCTATTTTAGAAAATAGCAGTCCTTATATAATAAATGTATGTTTTGAAGATATAAAATCTGAAATCTTACTACATTATCTCGAAGGAGATGAAATATATATATCTACAGGTTCAGCTTGTAGTAAAAATAAATTAAGTAGGATAATAGATGAAATAGGGATTTCAAATAAATATTCTGATGGATGTATAAGAATATCTTTTTCCGATGAATCAAATAAAGAAGAAGTAGATATTTTTATAGAAAGACTTAAATATTATATAGATGAAATTAGAAGTATCACTAGGAGGTAAAAAAGTAGTATGGAATGGTTAATTTCAGTTAGTTTTGGAGAACTAACTTTAAAAGGTGCAAATAGAAGAATTTTTGAAAATCAAGCAGTTAAAAAAATTCTTAATTCAATTAAAGGTTTTGAGATAGAAAAGCATTATAAAGAAAATGGTAAATTATATATAAAGGGAAATAAAGAAGACTATACTAATATGATAGAAAATATTAAAAAAGTATTTGGTATTTATTATATTTGCCCTTGTTTAAAAGTTGAAAAATCCGTAGAAGGTATTTCTGAAGGTGTAGTAGAAGTTATAAAAGCTAAAAATTTAGATGAAAATACTACATTTAAAGTTGATGTAAATAGAATAGATAAAGAATTTAGACCAAAATCTCCTGAGATGAATGCAAAATTAGGTGGTATTTTACTAGATAATTTTAGCGAATATTTAAGTGTAGATGTTCATAATCCAGAAATTACAGTTTTTGTAGATATAAAAAAACATGCTTATGTATATGTAGATAGATATAAAGGATGGGGCGGTCTTCCTATAGGCAGTTCTGGTAGAGGTCTTTTATTGCTTTCTGGTGGTATAGATAGTCCAGTAGCTGGATTTTTAATGGCAAAAAGAGGTATGGAAATTGGTGGTCTTCACTTCCATAGTTATCCATTTACATCTGATAGATCCGTTGAAAAGGTAAAAGACTTAGCTAGAAGACTTTCATTTTATACAGGTAAATTTACAATGTTTAGTATTAACTTACTTCCAATTCAAAAAGCTATTATAAAAAATTGTAATGAAAGATATATGACTATTTTATCTAGACGTTTTATGATGAGAATCGGTGAGGAGCTTTCTAAAAAGTATGAATATGATGCGCTAGTAACAGGCGAAAGTTTAGGACAAGTTGCGAGTCAAACAGTTCAAGGTGTAACAGTAATTAATCAAGTAGTAACTATGCCGATACTTCGTCCTTTAATTGCTATGGATAAAAATCAAATAATCGATATAGCTAGAGATATAGATACTTATGAAACTTCTATACTTCCATTTGAAGATTGCTGTACAGTATTTTTACCGAAATCTCCAGTTACTAAACCAAAATTAAAAGAAGCTCTAGAAGAGGAAAGTAAACTAGAAGTAGATTTATTAGTTAAAGAAGCCATAGATAATATGGAAATATTTAAAATAGATTATTTTGATTAAGAAATAGTTTAAAGGATATAAATTACTAAAGGGGGTAATTATATGAATAAATCTAAAAAATTGATACCAATAATTGGAATTATTATAGTACTAGTTTTAATAATAGCTGCGCCTTATAATTCATTAGTTAAATTAAATGAAGAGGTAGAAAATTCTTATTCTCAAGTAAGCACTCAAATACAGAGAAGGGCAGATTTAATTCCCAATTTAGTAAATACAGTTAAAGGTTATGCAAATCATGAAGAGGAAGTTTTAACAAAAGTAACAGAAGCTCGTGCAAAAGTACAAAAAGCAGAGGGTCCAAAAGAACTTGCAGAAGCTAACGATGAAATGACACAAGCTATAAGAGGTTTAAATATAAACGCTATAGCTGAAGCATATCCTGAATTAAAAGCTAACCAAAACTTTACAGCACTACAAGATGAGCTAGCAGGAACTGAAAATAGAATAGCTGTAGCTAGAAAAGATTATAATGAGACAGTAAAACTTTATAATAGTAAAACTAAAAGTTTTCCAACAGTTATAACGGCAAAAATATTTAATTTTGGACCTAAGGAATACTTCCAAGCTGATGCAGGGTCAGAAAATGCACCTACTGTAGATTTTAATTAGGTGATATTATGAAAAAGAGGTTATCACTTTTATTATTAATAGCTTTAATACTTATACCAAGTCTGTCTTTTGCGATACCTGAGCCTAGTAAAGATTTTTTTGTCTATGATGAAAAAAATTATATTAGCGAATCTACAAAAGAAAATATAATAAAAACAAATATAGAACTAGAAGGTAAGACTAAAGCACAGGTAGTAGTGGTAACCTTAGACGATACTAATGGAAGACCATTATATGATATAGGTATAGATCTATTTAGAAAGTGGAAAATTGGCGATAAAGAAAAAGAAAATGGAGTTTTATTGATATTAGGTGAAGATAAAACTTCAGGACAAAAGAGAATAGAAATTATAGTTGGATATGGTCTTGAGGGAACATTAAATGATGGGAAAGTTGGACGTATATTAGATAACTTTATGATGAAAGACTTAAAAGAGGGAAATTATGATAAAGCTATCCAGGAAGGCTTTAATGCAATAGTTGCAGATATAGCAAATTATTATGATGTAAGCTTAACGGGAGACTATTCACAGTATTTAGAGGGACTTCAAGAAGACGATAATATAAGTATAGGAAAGACAGTTGTGTTAATTATACTTTTAGGAATTATAATATCTAGCTATATAAATAGAAATAATTTCAGAGGCGGCCCACGAGGACGTTATTATCCACCATACGGCGGTTACGGAGGCTTCTACGGAGGAAGTTACCGTGGAGGTGGAAGAAGCAGTGGCGGAGGATTCGGAGGTTTCTCTGGAGGAGGTGGCTCTACAGGTGGTGGAGGCGCTGGCAGAAGTTTCTAGTAAAAAAGATTAGGCTTATAGGTCTAATCTTTTTTTATTTCTTAATTGACAATTATAAAAATTTGGAATACTATTTAAAATAAATTATAAATTTGGAGAGGTAAAATGAAAATTCAAGGTATACAAAAATTAACATTACTAGATTATCCGGAAAAGATTGCCTGTACTATATTTACATATGGCTGTAATTTAAGATGTTATTTTTGTCAAAATGCTTCTTTGGTATTAGAAAATAAATATATTACTGATTATATAAGCGAAGAAGAATTATTAAATTTTTTAAAAAAACGTATAGGACTTTTAGATGCAGTATGCATTAGTGGAGGAGAGCCTTTAATACACGATGAAGTTTTTGATTTAATAAAAAAGATAAAAAACTTAGGTTATTTGGTTAAGGTAGATACAAACGGTACTTATCCAGAAAAAATCGATAAATTAATAAAAGAAAATTTAGTAGATTATATAGCTATGGATGTAAAAAATTCAAAAGAAAATTATTTAAAAACGGTAGGTATAGATAATTTGGATATTAAAAAAATTGAAAAATCTATTGATTTGTTAAAAAAATCAAATATTGATTATGAATTTAGAACTACTATTACAGAAGAATACCATAGTGAAAAAGATATAAAAGAAATAGGTAAAATGCTAGAGGGTAGTAAGAAACATTTTTTACAATATTATAGATATTCTGATGATGTCATAGGAGATAAACTAAGTACGCCAAGTACAAAAATTATGGAAAAATATAAAAAAATTCTTGAAAAATATATAGAAATCGTTGAAATTAGGGGATAAATTAACTACTATATATAGTGTATTGATATTGACATGCCACAACTAATAGTTTATTATCTTAAATAGGAGAGGTGAATTTATATGTATGCTGTTGTTAAGAGGGATGGAAATATAACAAAATTTGAATTAGAAAAAATAAGTACCGCTATAAAAAAATCCTTTATATCACAAGAAAGAGAATATAATGATGATATTATAGATTTTATAGCTTTAAAAGTAACTTCAAATTTTGAGCCTAAAATAAAAGATAATAAAATTAGTGTAGAAGATATTCAAGATAGCGTAGAAGAAGTTTTATGTAAATCGGGATATAGTGATGTAGCAAAATCATATATATTATATAGAAAAAATCGAGAAAAAATTAGAAATATGAAGTCTACTATTTTAGACTATAAAAAAGTAGTAAATAATTATGTTAAAGTTAATGATTGGAGAGTTAAAGAAAATTCTACAGTTACATATTCAGTAGGCGGTTTAATACTTAGTAATTCTGGAGCAATAACTGCGAATTATTGGTTGAGTGAAATTTATGATACGGAAATTGCAGAAGCACATAGAAGTGGAGCTATACATATACATGATTTATCAATGCTTACAGGATATTGTGCAGGCTGGTCTTTAAAGCAGTTGATAAAAGAAGGTTTAGGAGGAGTTCCTGGAAAAATAACTTCAGCACCTCCAAGACATTTAAATACACTTTGCAATCAAATGGTTAATTTCTTAGGTATTATGCAAAATGAATGGGCAGGAGCACAAGCTTTTTCATCTTTTGATACTTATTTAGCACCTTTTGTAAAAGTTGATAATCTTTCATATTATGAAGTAAAAAAAGCGATAGAATCATTTATATTTGGAGTTAATATTCCTAGTAGATGGGGCACACAGGCACCTTTCTCTAATATAACTTTAGATTGGACATGTCCAGAAGATTTAAAAAATCTTCCAGCTATAGTTGGTGGAGAAGAGATGGACTTTACCTATGGAGATTGCAAAAAAGAAATGGATATGGTAAATAAAGCTTTTTTAGAGATAATGATAAAAGGTGATGCAGAAGGTAGAGGTTTCCAATATCCTATACCAACTTATTCGATAACTAAAGATTTTGACTGGTCGGAAAACGAAAATAATAAATTATTATTTGAAATGACTTCAAAATATGGAACACCTTATTTTTCTAATTATATAAATAGCGATATAGAGCCATCAGATATAAGGAGTATGTGTTGTAGGTTAAGACTTGATTTAAGAGAACTTAGAAAAAAATCAGGAGGATATTTTGGAGCAGGCGAAAGCACAGGGTCAGTAGGCGTTGTAACTATTAATTTGCCAAGAATAGCTTATCTATCTAAAAATGAAGAAGAATTTTTTAAGCGATTAGATAATTTAATGGATATTTCAGCTAGATCGCTAGATACTAAGAGAAATATAATAAATAAATTGTTAGAAGAGGGCTTATATCCTTATACAAAGAGATACTTAGGAAATTTTGAAAATCATTTTTCAACTATTGGAATTATAGGTATGAATGAAGTCGGTTTAAATGCAAATTGGCTTGGAAAAGATTTAAGTGATAAGAATACACAAAAATTTGCTAAAAAAGTATTAACTCATATGAGGGAAAAATTATCTGATTATCAAGAAGAATATGGAGATTTATTTAATTTAGAAGCAACTCCGGCAGAGTCTACAACTTATAGACTTGCAAAACACGATAAAGAAAGATATAGTGATATAATAACTGCTTCAGATGATAGAGAAAATCCATACTATACTAATAGTTCTCATCTGCCAGTAGGATATACTGAAGACTTATTTGAAGCTTTAGATATACAGGACGAATTGCAGACACTATATACTTCTGGAACTGTATTTCATGCGTTTATAGGTGAAAAATTACCTAACTGGAAAAGTGCGGAGATATTAGTTAAAAAAATTGCTGAAAATTATAAATTACCTTATTATACAATATCACCAACATATTCTATATGTAAAAATCACGGTTATATTACGGGCGAAGAATTTAAATGTCCAAAATGTGGGGAAGAAACAGAAGTATACAGTAGAATAACAGGATATTATAGACCTGTACAAAATTGGAATAAAGGTAAAACTCAAGAATATAAAGATAGAGTAGTTTATAATATATCGAAATCAAAAAAAATAAAAGATATTAATTTATATGATAAAAAACAAAATACTAATTTAAATGTTAAAACTAATAAAGATATGGTTGAAGGAAAATTTATATTATTTACTTCCGAGAGATGTCCTAATTGTAAAATAGCTAGAAAAATTTTAAATGATAAAAATATAAATTATTTAGAAATATCAGCAGATAAGGATATAGATATGGCTAGAAAATATAAAATAGTAAGTGCACCGACATTACTAGTAATTGATAATGATATTAGAAGATTTTGTAATATTTCTGATATAATAGGATATATAAATGGTATAATAACTATATAGATTACATTATAATATAAAGTGGGACTAATAATCCCACTTTTAATATATCCAAGAAAGGTAAGGAGAGTATAAGGTGAAGTTAGTAAGGTATATAAAATATGGAAATAAACATATAGGAATACTTGAAGGAGATAAAGTATATGAAGTAATTCCATATGGTTTTACAAATATGGTATCTTTAATACAAAACTTTAAATATATAAATATGGACGAAAGAATAAATAGAGATAATCCATATAATTTAGATGAAATACAATTAGTATCACCTATTACAAAACCTATTCATGACATTATTTGTGTAGGGCGAAATTATCCAGATTATGTAGAGGAATTTGGAGATGATTCAGATGCTTTTAATGCAAATTATTTTGGTAAAAGAGCAGTAAAGATACTAGGAACAAATGAAGATGTAGTTTGTGATTTTAGTTTAGATGAAATTATAGATTATGAAGTAGAATTAGCTGTTATTATAGGAAGCGAAATTTATAAACCTAAAAATAAAGAAGAAGCATTGGAAGCTATATTTGGTTATTCAATTTTTAATGATATGTCTGCTAGAAAATTACAGATGGATCACAAACAATGGTACAGAGGAAAGTCATTGGATAATTTTGCTATAATGGGCCCCTATATAGTGACAAAGGATGAAATAGAATATCCATTAAATTTAGATATTAAATCATATGTGAATGGGGAGCTTAGACAAAATTCAAACACTAAAAACATGATTCACTCAGTTGCCGATATTGTATTTGAATTATCTAGCTCAATGACCTTAGAGCCAGGAGATATAATAGCTACAGGCACTCCATCAGGAGTAGGGATTGCATTTAATCCACCAAAAACTTTAAAAAAAGGCGATATCGTAAAGTGCAGTATCGAAAAATTAGGACATATTGAAAATAAGATAATATAGAATATTATGCATAACTAAAAAATATAATTTAAAATAAAATTAGTATAAAAATACAAAAAAACTTAAAAAAAGTTTTTTTGTATTTTTTGTTTTTATGGGTATAAATGAAACATGAGAGATAACAATCTCATATCAAAATAGTAGGAGGGCAAATGATGAGTGATAAAAAGATTTTAGGGTTAAGTTGGCCTCTATTAATAATCGTATTTGCGGTTATTGTAGGTGCCATGGCACTGGGGGTACTTCCTGGTGGTATGATAGGTGCGTTTTTATTTTTAATGGTAGTAGGCGGACTTTTAAATTTTATTGGAAATAACACACCTTTTGTAAAAACTTTTCTTGGTGGAGGAGCAATAGTAGCTATATTCGTAGGAGCTGCTTTTGTATATTATAAAGTAGTACCAGAACAAGGTATAAAAATGGTAGACGCATTTATGAAGAGTGGAGAAGGCAAGATGGGATTCTTAGACTTCTACATCGCAGCGTTAATAACAGGTTCTATATTAGGTATGAATCGTAACCTACTAATTAAGGCGGCTATTAGATATCTACCAACTATATTAGGTGGGGTAGTTGCAGCATTAGGACTTGTAGCATTAGCAGCACCATTAGTTGGATTCTCTCCAGCAGAAGCAATGGCTTATATAGGTATTCCTATAATGGGTGGAGGAATGGGAGCAGGTGCAGTTCCAATCTCAGAGGTATTTGCACAAGCTTTAAATACTCCAGCAGAGAGTATATTAGGTAAATTAGTACCAGCAGTAGCATTAGGTAATGCTATGGCAATAGTAGCAGGTGGATTACTTAATAGATTAGGAAAAGTAAAACCTAGCTTAACAGGTAATGGCCAATTAATGAGAACAGATGATGATTCATTAAAAGCAAAAGAAGAAGTTATAGAAATGAGTGCAGCAGATTATGGTACAGGTATTGTAATTGCAACAGCATTCTTTACAGTTGGAGCAATAGTAGCAAAATTATTCGGTATGATAGGTTTAGACTTACACACTTATGCATGGATGATTATCGCAGTTGCACTAGTAAAAGGATTTAATTTATTACCAGAAAAATATGGTAAAGCATGTGCTGGATGGTATAAATTCGTAGCAGATAACTTTACACCAGCATTATTACTAGGTATTGGTATGTCTTATACAAACCTAGGAGATATTATAAATGCATTCTCAGTTCAATATGTAATATTAGTAGCAGTAGTTATATTAGGTGCAATAATAGGATCAGGCTTTGTAGGTAAATTAGTTGGTTTCTATCCAATAGAAGCTGCTATAACAGCAGGATTATGTATGGCTAATATGGGTGGTACAGGTGACGTAGCAGTTCTTACTGCAGCAGACAGAATGGAATTAATGCCATTTGCACAAATATCATCAAGATTAGGTGGAGCATTTATTATATTACTTGCATCAATTATAGTTCCTATATTCTTTGGGTAATAGTTAGGAGGAAATAGATATATGGATAATGTTTATGAAAAAGCTTTAAAAAAACACGCTGAATGGAAAGGTAAAGTAGGCGTAAGAGCAAAAGCAGAGATAAAAGATAAAGATGATTTATCATTAGCATACACCCCAGGAGTTGCTGAACCATGTATGGCAATTTCTAGAAATAAAGAAGATGCTTTTAAATATACTTGGAAAGGTAATATAGTAGCTGTAGTATCTGATGGTACAGCAGTATTAGGACTTGGAGATATAGGTCCAGAAGCTTCATTACCAGTAATGGAAGGAAAATCTGTATTATTTAAACAATTTGGAGATGTAGACGCTATTCCAATAGTATTAGATACAAAAGATACAGAAGAAATAATTCAAACAGTAAAAAATATTACACCAACATTTGGTGGAATTAATCTTGAAGATATTTCAGCACCAAGATGTATTGAAATAGAAGGAAGATTAAAAGAAGAATTAGATATTCCAGTTTTCCACGATGACCAACACGGTACAGCTATAGTAGTTACAGCAGCTTTGATAAATGCTTTAAAATTAGTAAATAAAAAAGCTGAAGATGTAAATGTTGTTGTTTCTGGTACAGGTGCAGCAGGTTCATCTATTATAAAAATGATGGAAAGTCTTGGAGTAAATAATATATATGCATTTAATAGTAGGGGAGTATTAAATAGAAAAAATAAATATGACAACTTCCTTTACGAAGAAATTGCAAGTATTACAAATCAAAACGAAGAAGACCTTACTTTAAAAGAAGCAATGGCTAAAGCTGATGTATTTATAGGGGTAAGTGTTAAAGGGCTATTAGATGAAGAAATGGTTAAATCTATGAGAGAAGATGCTATAGTATTTGCAATGGCTAATCCAGAGCCTGAAATCCACTATGCAAATGCAAAAGCAGCAGGTGCAAGAGTAGTTGGAACAGGAAGATCAGATGCTCCTAACCAAATTAACAATGTGTTAGCATTCCCTGGCATATTTAAAGGTGCTTTAAAGGTTAGAGCAAGTAAAATAACTGAAGGCATGAAAATGGCCGCAGCTGTAGGTATTGCAAAATTAGTTTTAGATGAAGAATTAAATGAAGAATATGTAATACCATCTGCATTTGATGAAAGAGTAGCCGATGTAGTAGCAGATGAAGTTTCTAAAAAAGCTATTGAAGAAGGCGTAGCTAGAGTTAAATAATATTTAAAGTTAAAGGGACAAGAAAATTCTTGTCCTTTTTTATTTGTTTTTTAAAGTAAAATATATAAAAAAGCAATTGATAAACTATTAACATATTTTAATAAATACGAATTATTTTACCTCTGAAGTTTAAAAATACTATTAAACTATGTTAAATAATAAATTAACATAGCATATAAATACTTAAATTCAGCCATTTTATTATTTTTGAAAAATCTCTGTGACTATAATCACAGAGAAAATATCGTTTATAGTTTAACATAAAAGTATAGTAAATATTAATTTTTATATAGAAAAATTTGGTAGAGGTGATTTGTATGAAATGTTGGAAAGATTTTAATGGTTTAAAATGGAGAAATTCAGTTGATGTTAGAGATTTTATTCAAAACAATTATACAGAGTATAGAGGCGATGATAACTTTCTATCTTCTCCAACTAGAAGAACTTTAAATTTATGGAATAAAGTTGAAAAAATGATACAAGAAGAAATCAAAACGGGAAAATTTAAAATTGATACTACTAAATTTTCAGGTATAAATAATTATGCTGCAGGTTATTTAGATAAAGAAAATGAGCTGATAGTAGGTTTCCAATCAGACGAACCATTGAAGAGAATTGTCAATCCTTATGGTGGATATAGGATGGTAAAAAAATCTCTTGAAGCCTATAATGAGAAAATGGATGAAACTAAAGAAAAACTTTTCAATGAATATAGAAAAACTCATAACGAAGGAGTCTTTGATGCATATACTGACGATATGAGACAAGCGAGAACAGTAGGGCTTATAACTGGACTACCTGACGCGTATGGAAGAGGACGAATAATTGGTGATTATAGAAGAATTGCTTTATACGGTATAGATTATTTAAAAGAGGAAAAATTAAAAGACAAGAAAAATATTTTCGGTCATGCAACAGAAGAAATAATTAGAAAAAGAGAAGAGGTTTCTGAACAGATAAGAGCTTTAGATGAAATTAAAGAAATGGCTATGACTTATGGAATTGATATTTCAAAACCAGCAGAAACTGCTCAAGAAGCAATTCAATATATATACTTTGGATACTTAGCAGCTATTAAAGAAAATAATGGTGCTGCAATGAGTTTTGGAAGAAATACAACTTTTATAGATATCTATATTGAAAGAGATTTAAAAAGAGGTTTAATAACAGAAAAAGAAGCTCAGGAACTTATAGATCAATTAGTAATTAAACTTCGTATGGCAAGACATTTAAGAACCCCAGAATATAATGAATTATTTGCAGGAGACCCAACTTGGATAACAGAATCTATTGGGGGTATGGGGTTAGATAATAGAAGTTTAGTAACAAAAACTTCCTTTAGATTTTTAAATACATTAGATAATCTAGATTCAGCACCAGAACCAAATATGACAATTTTATGGGCTGAAAATTTACCAGAAGATTTCAAAAAATATTGTGCAAAGATGAGTATAAAAACTGGAGCTTTACAATATGAAAATGATGATTTAATGAGAGACATTTACGGAGATGATTATGCTATTGCTTGTTGTGTATCAGCTATGAGAATAGGAAAAGAAATGCAGTACTTTGGAGCAAGAGCAAATTTAGCAAAAGCTCTATTATATTCTATAAATGGTGGAAGAGATGAATTAAAGAGAACTAAAGATAATAAATTTATCATACCATTAGAAGGCATTGATAATATAGATGATGAAGTTTTAGATTATGAAAAAGTGTTGAATTCATTTAAAAAAGTAATGAAAAAATTAGCACCTTTATATATAGATACATTAAACACTATCCATTATATGCATGATAAATATGCCTATGAAAGAAGTCAAATGGCTTTACATGATACAAATATTGATAGGACAATGGCCTTTGGTGTAGCAGGTCTATCAATAGTAGCAGACTCATTATCAGCCATAAAATATGCAAAAGTTAAACCGATAAGAGATGAAGATGGACTAGCAATAGATTTTGAAATAGAAGGAGATTATCCTAAATATGGAAATGATGACAATAGAGTAGATAGTATAGCAGTAAATGTTTTAGAGTTCTTCATGGATGAATTAAAAAAATATGAATGCTATAGAAATTCAGAACCTACTCTTTCAGTTTTAACTATTACATCTAATGTTGTTTATGGTAAAAAAACTGGTACAACTCCGGATGGCAGAAAAAAAGGTTTGCCTTTTGCTCCAGGAGCAAATCCAATGCATGGAAGAGATAGTCATGGTGCTTTAGCATCTTTAAATTCTGTTGCAAAATTACCTTATAAAAATGTATGTCAAGATGGAATATCTAATACATTTAGTATAGTAAATGATGCTTTGGGAAGAGAAGAAGATATAAAAATTTTAAATTTAATAAATATAATGGACGGATATTTTTCACAAGATGCATTTCATTTAAATATAAATGTCTTAACTAAAGATAAATTAATTGACGCATATAAAAATCCAGATAAATATCCTAATTTAACTATTAGAGTAAGTGGATATGCAGTACATTTTAATAAACTTACAGATGAACAAAAGAGAGAAGTAATATCAAGAACATTTCATGAAAAAATGTAAAAAGGAGGACTTATGGGAAAAATTCATTCTATAGAAAGTATGGGATTAATGGATGGTCCAGGTATTAGGATGGTTGTATTTTTTCAGGGTTGTCCATTAAATTGCAGTTATTGTCATAATCCAGATTCTCAAAAAATGTGTGGTGGCATTGAGATGACTTCTGATGAGATAGTAAAAAGAGCAATATCTCTTAAGCCATATTTTAGAGACAATGGGGGAGTTACTATATCAGGTGGCGAGCCATTATTACAGGCAGATTTTTTAATAGAAGTTTTAAAAAAATTAAAAAAAGAAGGTATACACACAGCTCTTGATACAAGCGGTTATGGTGATATAAATAAATTTGAAGAGATATTAGAATATACAGATTTAGTATTACTCGATATAAAACATTTTGATGAAATATCTCATAAAAAGTTGACTTCACATTCTATGAGAATTCCAAATAAATTTATAAAGTATTTAATTAAGACAGATACAAAAGTATGGATTAGACATGTTATGGTTCCAACTTTTACAGATAATAAATACAGCATGTATGGAATTTTTAAAAGGATAGAACCTTTGATAAAACAAATAGAAAAAATAGAGATATTACCATATCACACAATGGGAGTAGAAAAATATAAAAAACTAAATTTAGATTATAAATTGAAAAATATTTTACCTATGGATAAGGATATTGCAAAACACTATGAAAACATTTTATTAAATATGGTACAATATAGTAGACAGAGAATAATGCAATAATTATCATGGAAAATAGGTGAAATTATGGAATATATAGATATAGAAAAAGTATGGAAAGACATACCACTTATTTCATTTCTTTCAAAAGAAGAAAGAGAAAAGATAAATGGTAGAATTGGTATTATGAAGAAAAGCAAAGGGGAATATATTTTTAGGTCAGGCGATCCAGCAGATTTAATGTATATAATTAATACGGGGTCTATGAAAATATCTATGTATTTATCAGATGGAAGAGAACAGATATTATATATTTATAATGATGGAGATTTTGTAGGTGGATTTAATATTTTATCTTCAGATAAATATGTATATAATGGAGTTGCTATTAGGGACTCAGTAATATATACAATAGGTAAAGAAGATTTTCACAATGTATTTATGCATAATGAAGATTTCTTATTAAGTCTATTAGAAAAATCCTATGAGAGGATTAGAAAATCAGAACAGCTTATAGATAGATTATCTGTGGTAAATGCAGATATGAAAGTTGCAAAAACTTTAATAGATTTACTTAAAATTTATGGTATGAAGACCGATGAAGACGATATAATTTTAAGGTTAAATCTTAACAGAGAAGAAATAGGTTCGTTTACAGGTTTATCAAGAGAAACAGTAAGCAGAAAATTAAATCAATTTGAAGAAAGAAAATTAATAGAAATAATGCCTAGAGGCAAAATAAAAATAGTAGACTTAGATGGCTTAATGAAAATGACTATATAAATATTAAAAGACATATGATTTTATCATATGTCTTTTTTGTTTTTATTGCATTTTGGGCAGATTCCACGAAATTCTAGGTTGTGGCTTTCTATGGTGTAACCTGTTTTTTTTGAAAGATTATTTTCAATTTCCTCTAAAGGACATTCTTTTAAGGGAATTATCTGATTACATTGGGTACAAATTAAGTAGTGAAGATGTGTTTCTTTTTGTAATTGGTAATATATAATTCCGTTTACCTCTGTAATTTTATCTAAGATATCATTTTCATAGAAAGTATTAACATTTCTATATATAGTAGATATATTAATTTTATGATTATTGTTTTTTAAGGATTCATAAATATCATCTACATTAAATACTTTATTTAATTTTTCGATAGTTTCTAATAATAGAATTCGATTTTTAGTGATTTTGATATTTTTTTCCTTTAATAAATTTGAATACATAGTATATCCCTTCATGTTTATTATATTGACACATATTATAAATTTGTTCTATAATTAAATGCAAATGCAAATCACTTGCAATAGGAGGTTTTTAATTGAAAAAGAAAAGTTCGTTATTAATATTCATTGTTTTAATCGTTTTTATTATATCAGGTTGTAAAAGAGATTACAAAAAAGAAAATGTAATATATACAAGTTTATATCCAGTTAAATATATTACAGATGAAATAGTTAAAGATAAATTTGAAGTTCGATATGTAGGTCAAAGTAATATGGATGTACATAATTTCGAATTAAGTGCAAAAGAAGTAGCAGATATATCTGATGCAAAGGCTTTGGTAATAAATGGTTTTGGGCTAGAGTCTTGGTTAGATACAATTTCAAAAAGTATTGAGGATATATATTTAATAGATTCTTCAAAGTCAGTAAAGCCAATAATAAAAGATGAAATATCTTATGATCCGCATATATGGCTAAGTCCTAAAAATTATATAATTCAAGCAAAAAATATATATGAAAATATAGTTAAATTAGATGAGGGAAACAAAGATTTTTATAAAGAAAATTATATTAATTTAATCGAAAAATTAGAAAAATTAGATGAAAATTATGAAAAAGAGTTAGAGAAATTTAAAGGCGATAAATTAATTGTAGCTCATGAAGCTTTTGGATATTTAGCAAGAGATTATAACTTAGAGCAGATACCTATAAATAGTTTAGGAAACGAAGATGAGCCTAGTATGAAGACAGTAAGTAAGGTTGTAGAATATATGAAGGATAATAATCTTTCAGTTATATATACTGAAAAGGGCGAAAGTGAAAAGATACCTAATGTAATTGCCAATGAAATTAATGGAGAGGTCTTAGAACTTTATACATTAGAACATCTCTCAGAAGATGAAATAAAAGAAGGTAAAAACTATTTTACAATGATGGAAGATAATTTAAAGGTATTAGTAAATTCACTGGGGAGATGATTTAATGGATGTTGTAAATATAGAAAATTTAAAATTTTCATATGGCAATAATAATATGTTTAATGATTTAAATTTAAAAATAGAAGAAGGCGAATTTGTAGGTTTAATAGGAGCAAATGGCTCAGGAAAAACCACTTTATTAAAACTTATACTTGGTGAAAATAAAAGAGATGGCGGAACTATAAAAATAAATGGATTGGATATAGATGATGCTCAGAATTATGGAAATATAGGATATGTTCCACAGATGAATAAAAAATCTGAAATAGCTTTTCCTATAACACCTGAAGAAATAGTTGGGTTAAATTTATATAGTAAATTCAAAGTATTTAATAAATCTAAAAAAGAAGATAAAGAAAAAGTAGAAAAAGCTTTAAGGTCTGTAAATTTATATGATAAAAGAAAATATAATTTTAATAATATGAGTGGAGGAGAACAGCAAAGGGTCATGATAGCAAAGGCTCTTGTAAATAACCCTAATTTTATAATAATGGATGAGCCTACATCAGGTATTGATGAAAATAGTAAAAGTTTATTATTTCAAATTTTAGTTCATTTAAATAGATCTCATAATATTACTATATTGATAGTAACTCATGAACTTGAATATGTTAGGAAGTTTTTAAGTAGAATTATTATTATGAAAAATGGACAGATTAGGGAGTTTAAGGAGTAAAATATGAAGATATTTAATTATGATTTTATGATAAGGGCATTAATAGTAGGTGTATTAGTTTCAATCATGATTCCTTGTATAGGCACTATAGCTGTAAACAAGAGGAGTTCGACAATAGGTGATGCCTTATCACATACTTCACTAGCTGGGGTTATAATAGGGCTTATATTAGGCTTTAATCCTATAATAGGGGCTATAATTATATGTACTATATCGGCTTTTGGAGTTGAGTTTTTAAGAAAGAGAATGCCTAAGGATTCAGATTTAGCAACGGCGATTATAATGTCTTTTGGTATAGGTTTATCTGCAATACTATCTGATTTTATACCAGGAACTGCAAATTTAGAATCTTTTTTATTTGGAAGTATAGTAGCTATAGATAAATTTGAAACTTTTTTAATTATAGCTATATTTATAATCGTTATAATAGCTTTTATTTTAATGTATAAAGGAATGGTCTATACGATTTTCGATGAAACAGGAGCTAGACTAGCGGGGGTAAATACAAAAGTTATAAATAATGTTTTTACTCTTTTAATGGCTTTAACTATTTCTGTTGCCTCTAGAATAGTTGGAGTACTTATGATTTCATCTTTAATGGTTTTACCCGTTGCAGTAGGACTAAAAGTATCAAAATCTTATTTAAAGACAGTTATAATATCCTGTATATTAGGTGTAATATACACTGTTACAGGTATATTTTTATCTTTTTACTTAAATTTAAAGCCGGGTGGAGTTATAGTTTTAATAGGGGTTATAGTTTTATCTTTAGTTTTAATAATTGATAGAAAAACAATTAAAAATTGCTAATATAAAAGTCTCTAGTGTATAATTTTAATTAGATGTAAATTTAATTAAGTTTAAGGGGGTAAAATATGTTTAATAAAAATCGTGTTAAACAAGGC